>CESE01007233.1_pt1 | contig 30968 bp, 23 predicted proteins | sample 350271 | NCBI WGS metagenome assembly CESE01 (sample SAMEA2621536, study PRJEB7988) | marine metagenome | isolation source: saline water (ENVO:00002010), including | reverse complement strand
TCTTAACCATTTAGGAGGCTTTCCGTGTTCTGGAAAGTCTTTATTAGTGACCAGTGAATAATTAGCTATGGCTATAAACGGAGCTACCAAAAACGATAGGGTAGTGGCCGCATCGACTAAGGATTTAAAGCCTTGTCCATTTTGCGCAGCTATGAGGTAATAATAGATTAAACCGAACGCTCCACTAGCCGTTAATAGCATGGAGATGTTATACGCCTTAGAAGTGTCTTTTTCTTTTTTCAATACCAAAGTCGCAGTTCTAGATAACGCCCTGCCATACCCATCCAGCACAGCTATAAATGTACCTAGCATGATGCTAAAAGAAGCTGCTGCTATAATGATGTAACTCCATTCTCCGATACTGGAGGTAAACATGGTAACTACTTGATTGGCAAATACTGCTCCTGAGCCACTTAATGTTTCTCCAGAATCGAACATGATATAAGTTCCTAAGGTGAGGAAACAAATCGAAAGAAAAGCGGAGACTAGATAGCCGAAATTGAATTCTCTAATGGTTTCTTTTAGAGAAGGTTTGTAGTTGGTCTGTTCTATTCTTTCCAGTGTCCACAGACTATTCCATGCAGATAAATCTACTGCAGTAGGCATCCAGCCCATGAGTGCTATAAGGAAAAGGGCATCACTTCCTTTCCATGAGAAATCCCCGAATAATTCTCCTTCAGAAACGGGGCCATTCCATAAAGTAAGGATAAAGGCCACAAGTGTAGAGATTAATAGAGTGACTCCTATCAGTTTAATAATAGAGTCTAGTGTCTTGTATTTGCCCAGAATGAGTGTAGCAGCCCCGAAAATTATTAGAATTGAATTTGTGTAAAGTGTACTGTTTTCTCCGAAAATGGCTTTTAACCCAAAGAGATTTTGAAGAAACCCTGCGGTAACTGCGCAAACGGCTGCAGATACAAAGAACATAGTTCCAAGAGTGATAAGTAAGTAGAGGTAGAGCATCCATTTACTCATGGCTGCATATCCATCTATGATAGACTTTCCTTTCGTGCTGGCATACCTAGAGCCAAACTCGAAAAACGGATATTTAAATAGATTAGCGAGTAAAATGGCCCAGAAAAGAGTGAAGCCATAATCTGCTCCTGCACGTGTGCTTTGTACTAAATGACTTACTCCAATAGCTGTCGAGGCGAATAGAATTCCTGGACCTAGTATTTTAAAAACCTTAGAGTTCAAAATACTATTTACTACAAACGTCTAAATATAATTTTTCGACTTTAGCTCTGGCCCAAGGAGTTTTTCTTAAAAATGTAAGGCTAGACTTCATGGTCGGATTACTTTTAAAACAGTTGATGTTTACCTCTTTCGCTAGACCTTCCCAGCCATACTCTACGAATAACTGGTTCAGGATAAAATCAAGCCTAACGCCATGAAGAGGATTGTTTGGCTGCGTTTTAGATTCTTCTTTTTTTATTCTGTCAGTCAGTTTATTCATGAGATTGAAATTAATTTAAAAAAGAAAAACTATGGCGATTAAAAGAGAATTAATTTTTAAAAACGAATTGGATTTGTTTGGTATGCAGGAGGGTTCTTGGCCGTGAAAAAAGAAAACCCCGCTCAAAGTCAATTGAGCAGGGCTTTTTTCAAGTCGTTTTGTGTCTTATGCTCCTTTTAAATGCTTTGCAAAGAAGCCCATCATAGACTTATAAAGTTCTATTCTATTGTGCTCCTTTCCGAATCCGTGTCCTTCATCATATTTTACCATGTAAGGAACATCAAAACCTCTTTTTCTGAGGTTTAAAACCACTTGGTCAGATTCATCAATGTTTACTCTAGGGTCATTAGCCCCTTGAATAACGAAAAGAGGTTTTTTCATCTTATCTACATTTAGAGCTGGAGATACTTTTTTCATGATCTCCTGGTCTTCTTTAGAATTCTCATCGTACCACTGCTCATACACCTGACCTAAATAAGGCTTCCAGTAAGGAGGGAATGATTTAAAGAAGGTAAATAGATTAGAGACTCCTACATAATCTACTCCGCAGGTATATAAATCTGGAGTTTTCACTAAACTCCCTAAGGTGGCTAATCCACCATAGCTCGCTCCGTAGATAGCTATTTTGGAATCATCGATTAACCCCAATGTTTTCACATACGCTACTCCATCTTCTAAATCATTAAGCATCTTTCTTCCTATCTGCTTATTTCCTGCCAAGTAGAATTCTTTTCCATATCCACCAGACCCTCTGTAGTTAATTTGCAGTGTAGCATATCCTCTACTAGCGAAAAGTTGAGATTCGGGATTAAATCCCCATGAATCTCTCGGTCCGTATGGTCCACCATGTGGGTTAACGATAAGAGGAACTTTCGCTCCAGCCAAGGTTATGTTGGGTAGAGTTAAGTAAGCGTAAATAGTTAACCCATCTCTCGTTTTGAATTTTAGAGATCTCATTTCAGCCATATTGTCTTCCTCTAGCTGAGGCATCAAATCCATGATTTCTTTAAAAGCATCTTCGTTTACGTCATAGGTAAAGTATTTCCCATACAGCTTATCACTGGTCACATAGATTAAATATTTATCTTCTTTATCAGTTACGCTTGAGATGTTAAATTCCTTATCTCCAAATTGATTTTGGAATTTTTCATGCATTTTTTTGTACGCATCACTTACAGGGATAGTCGTACTCTTTTCTCCATTGAAATAGTAATAATCAATTTCATAATTTCTAAGTTTAGATCGACTCATTCCTCCTACGTCAAACGTAGGGTTAGAGAATACTTTTTTGACCTCTTTATTCGTCTCGAAATCATAAAGAATCAGTTCATCTGTATTGCTTTCTAAATTAGAAATCACATAAGCCTGATGAGGATTTCCAGAAGCATAATCAAATCCCGCTATGTAGAAATTATCCTGCCATGTGGTAGTCAACATTTTTTTGAACGGTTCCTTTTCTCCTAATCTGTAGTATAAGGAGTAGTTAGTAGCTCCTTCCTGCTGAGTATATCCTTTGAGGTTTCCGTCTTTATCGAAAGTGTATCCGCTGATAGGGTTAGAGGCATCCTCATTTTTATAAAGTTGAGTAAGCTCTCCTGTTACAATATTTAATTTATAGGGCTCGAATATTTCAGGATTGTTTTTGTTTAAATCCACGATAACGAAATCCTTTTGGTCTTTAAGTGAGTTCGAGAAATTAGCCTTCACTCCATCAAAAGGAGTGAGGTCCATAGAGTTTTTACCATCTATGTCGGCAGCGTATATATGATAATTCTCGTCTCCGCCTTTATCTTTCAGGTAAATAAGTCTCGAGTTGTTGGCCCATCCATACCCTCTAATTAGGTCTTCTCCTTCTTCTACGGCTAGGTTGATTTTATCGGTGTCAGTGTTTTTAACATAAACATGACTTTTTCCGTTTTCATCCCGTTGTCTAAATGAAAAGTAATTCCCATCTGGAGAAAATTGAAAACTTGACTGCTCAGGCTTTTTAAAGTAATCTTCTACAGAATATTTAAAGAGACCTTTTTCTAGTTCGGCTAGTGTTTTTAATTCAAGCTCCGTTGAAGGTAAGTCTGTGTTTCCAGGAAGTTCTGTTTTATCCTGCGCTTGTGTTTGTGTAATCATGAATGCTGAAATAATGAAGAGTAGATGTTTCATTTTCTTAATTTTGGCTAAATGTAGATTCTCAATCTTAGTTAGATCACTCTCGGGTGTTAAAATTAGAGAATGAAACCATAAAAAAAAGGATAATCAAGTGCTTTCTAGTTGAATGGTCTTACCTGTTTGATGTATAATTCTCTAGAGTCTTTTTCTAGCTTAAACTCGAAGTCTAAGCCATACTCATTAAAAGTGGCGCTAGTAAAATCCCTGTAATAAAAATATTTTTTAATTCCTTGAATTACATTAGCTAATCTATAGATTTCATCTGAAGTCATCACCAGGTTGAAATCATTTAGGCTAGAAGTAGTAATTATTTCTATTGTTTGGTTTTGGGTGTAAAATCCGCTTTCTTTAGTAGGGTAGCATATAAATTGATCACATGTAATCGCTGGGTTTGGTTGAACTACAGAAGAATCTCCTAGCTGTGCATTGACCACAAACCCTAAATTATTTTCTCTATAAAGATTCTTAGAAATAGCTACTCCATTAACCTCCTCATCAGGGAAAGACCGATGAACCAATATGCCCATCATCACATCTTCTTGCTGAATATTAAAGTATGCTCTTTCATCATACGCAGAATCCTTCCATAAGCTAGCCCATACTTTTCTTAGTGCATTTTCTATGGTTTTCCCTTCATCTTTCTCTTCGATATTGCTTCCGGTTACAACTGTTTTAGACGAGTAAAGCCCAGCTCCCGAAAACCCTTTCATATCTTCAGCATTCGTGCTTGACCTAAATCTGAACTTGTTGAAAGATGACATTCCTTTGAGCTGGTTTTCTATCTTAAGAATTAAGATAGAATCGACAGGAGTGGATTTGATTTTTTCTCTAATTGTAGATAAAAGTTCTTTTGGAGTTGGGTGATTTTCTAGTTGAGCTATAAGTCCAATAACCTCACTCTTTTCGGCATGCTGTTGATAGTAGTAAAATGGAATTCCAAATGCGGCTTCTGGAACAGAGAAGTCCATTTTTTCAGCTAATTGATGAAGTATTCCAAAGTTTTCAGCTTTGTATCCGCAGTAATTGGCCGTTTTTCTATTAAAATCTTTTGCTTTTATTAATTCTTTTTCGTTTAAGTTCTTTTTCAGATAAAGACGTTTCCTTTCCTTTTTTGTGTTGGATGAGCCATCGGTTTCAGAAATAGTAAAGCCATCTATAGATACCGTTAGTTCTACCTGTTTCCCTATTAAGGAATTAATATTTTCATCATCCCACGCATCCTTTAATGCCATCACGGGTATTTTCCTGTTTTGGCCTAGAATAGAAAGATGGCTTAACGGAGTCTGTAGGTCAGTAGTTATTATTCCCGATACACCAGCTAACTGTAAGGGTGTTCCATTAATAAGAATAATATCGTCTTCATCAATAGAGGAATTGCTTAGTTCTGAGAGTTCTATTTTTCTGAGTTTGCCCGTGCCAGTGTATTTACTGACAGATTGAAAATTCTGATTCTTATAAATTTCTTCAGGTTTGATGAATGGTATCGTTAACTTATTCTCTGAGTCAATCAGTCGGGCACTGTTTAGAATGAGTTTTACGTCAGGGGTTAAAAAGCTAGATTTTACTACTTGGTCATGAAGTAAAGTTATATCGGAAAGCAGCATTTGGTCAGAGGGAGAAAGTTCTAAGATGTATTCCTTTCGAGATGGAAAAAAATTAATATTAGCCAGTAAAAATTTCCGTTTATCTCTGTTAGCACCGTAATTATCTCGATTGAAAATGCCCAGAGGCTCATTGTAACCTAAAACTGTTTGACAGAATTTATTGTGATACTGAAAGCTGTTAGAGATGTAATAGATTTCTTTTTCTTTTAAATCATAGACAAGTTTAACAGCCTGAACTTCTGAGTATTTTGAAGAAAGAGGTTCGCGTTGCAACGCTATGAAATCCGCCTCACTAAGACTGTTTAAGTATTCCTGAGCAATAGGAGATGAGGAACAGCAATTTAGCAGGACAATTAGAATGAAGCTTAGCGGTGATTTCAAAGGGAGGTAAATATTTCGATTAGTAGAACGTATCACAGCATAAATTATTCTTTTTTTGAGTTGAATGTTTTAGAATATAGCTCGAGATTAGAGAGGAAAGGTAGGAATTTTATATCCTTGTGAAATAAAACAACTGAAAATGGAAGTAATAGACGAAGGATTAGCGCCTGGCGCTAAACAGAATAATGATTTAAATGAGCTAATAGCTAATGGCTATGATTTTGATTTCGGGAAATACATCTCTGATGGATTTGATATTTTTAAGAAGGAGGCAGGTTCTTTCATCGGATTCGGAATTTTGAGTGGACTTATTATCGCGCTGGCAGGAATGATTCCGTTTGGAGGTGTCATCGTGTCCCCACCTCTCACAATTGGGTATTCTATATATGCTCATAAAGTGGCAAATGATCAGAGCAGACAGTTTTCTGATTTTTTCAAAGGGTTTAGCGGAAAAATATTTGGTCAATTAATACTTGTTTCTATAGTAGGAGGAATTCTGAGCGTGCTAGGAATGATACTATTCATTCTTCCGGGTATCTACTTGGCGGTGGGGTATATTTTCGCGAGTCAGATAGTTCTTTTTTATGACCCTAAAGTGGAGTTTTGGGAAGCGATGGAGCTCAGTAGAAAATTGGTAACTAAAAACTGGTGGTCGTTTTTTGGTCTTTTGATAGTGGCTGGTCTAATAGCTATGAGTGGAGTATTGTTATTAGGCATAGGCTTGTTAATTACGGCTCCGATAGCGTCATGTATTCTTTATGCGGCTTTCAATGACATAGTGAAGCCATCTCCAGATTCATTGGATTACTTAAGTTAGAAGGTTGGAAAACTTAAATTCTAAAAGGCAGTCTTTAGTCGGTCTGCCTTTTTTTGTAAATCGAAATTTGGGCAGTGATTTATTCGTTCACAGGAAGAATTAAACTTTTTAGTAAATATCTGCTGTGTATTTCTTGATGTCAGCCTCAGCGCCCAAAACACACTTATTTAATTATTTAAGACCATTATTCCCTTGTGGTCGGAGGCTGTTTTTCGTGCGTGTAAACGCTAACTTTACAGAATGAATTTTTAATTCATCTAGATTACGTCCTTCTATTTATTTAAGTAGATTTGCCAATTGCAAACAGCTAAACAAACACAAGATTATTCAAAATGGGTTGGTTTAAAAGATTAAAAGAAGGGATTACTACTTCTACGAATGAGAAGAAGGAAATTCCTGAAGGATTATGGTACTCATGTCCAGGTTGTAAAGAAGTCCTTCCTTCAGAAGAGCACGGATTAAACCTGTGGGTTTGTCCTTCATGTGATCATCATGAACGAATAGGTTCCTATGATTATTTTTCATTCCTCTTCGATGATGGTAAATACAAAGAAATGAATAAGACATTTCATTCAGCTGATCCGTTAAAGTTTAAGGATACTAAGCCTTACACGGACAGATTAGTAGCCTCAGCCAAAAAAACAGGATTAAGAGATGCTATTAGAACAGCTCATGGAACATTAAATGATGAGCCTATAGTTATAGCCGCTATGGATTTTAAGTTTATTGGTGGCTCTATGGGTAGTGTAGTAGGAGAGAAAATAGCCAAGGGAATAGAAAAAGCGATAGCTCTTAAAGCTCCATTCGTATGTGTTTCTAAATCGGGAGGTGCTAGAATGATGGAAGCTGGATTTAGTTTGATGCAGATGGCTAAAACAAGTGCTAGGCTCACACAGCTAGCAGATGCTGGATTGCCTTACATTAGTATCCTAACAGATCCAACTACTGGTGGGGTTACCGCTAGTTTTGCTATGCTGGGAGATTTGAATATAGCAGAGCCGAATGCGCTCATAGGTTTTGCTGGACCTAGAGTAGTAAAAGAAACTATCGGTAAAGATTTGCCTGACGGCTTTCAGCGTTCAGAGTTTGTTTTAGAGCATGGGTTCTTAGACTACATCGTTCATAGAAAAGAACTTAAGGATAAATTAGCCTTTAGTTTACTTATGCTTAAAAATGCAGGAGTTACACAGCCAGCCGCTAAAAAAGTAGCAGCCAAGAAATAAATAAATAGATCTGTTTTCTTCGAAGTGACGAGCGTTAATCTCAGGTGTTTCTCTTTTTTCTAAAGAGAAAACTCACCGAGCTGAAGGATAAGGAGGTAGCTAGTTCGTTATAGAGATAAAAAAGTGTTCCGTTTTGGCTGTTTCCTCTAATGTTATAGTTACTTTTGCAGTCAATTTTTTATTAACGCATCACAATCATTTAATTAATATTGTAACATGTATTTAGATTCAGAAAAGAAGAAAGAATTCTTCAAAGCACACGGAAAGTCAGAAAAAGACACTGGCTCAGCAGAAGCTCAAATAGCTATGTTCTCATTCAGAATAGCGCATTTAACAGAGCATTTAAAGAAAAACAAAAAAGATAAGAATACTCAAAGATCACTAGTTCTTCTAGTAGGAAAGAGAAGGTCTCTTCTTGATTACCTAACTAAGAAAGACATTGTGCGTTATAGAGCTATTGTTAAAGAATTAGGATTAAGAAGATAAGAGTTGATTATAGATATTCCATACGGAACATAATATAAAATCCATTAAAGGGCATTTCAAACGATTTGCCTTTTTTGGTTTTTACTTGGGGGCAACGGGTCCGCAGTAAAAAGTACACACACACGCAATAAGAAGACAATTAATTATGAGTAACGATTTACAGGTTTTTTCAAAAACCATTGATCTAGGTGACGGAAAAGTAATCACCATTGAAACAGGAAAATTAGCTAAACAAGCAGACGGTTCAGTAGTAGTAAGATTGGGTGATACCATGTTATTAGCTACGGCGGTTTCAGCTAAAGATGCTAGAGATGATGTAGACTTTCTTCCACTAACAGTAGACTACAGAGAAAAATACGCAGCTACAGGAAGATTTCCAGGTGGATTCTTCAAAAGAGAAGCTAGACCAAGTGATGGTGAAGTTCTTACTATGAGATTAGTAGATAGAGCGCTGAGACCGATGTTTCCAAAAGATTATCACGCTGATACACAGGTAATGGTACAGCTAATGTCTTCTGACAAAGAGAACATGCCAGATGCACTTGCTGGATTAGCAGCATCTGCAGCTTTAGCAGTTTCAGATATTCCGTTTGACGGACCTATATCAGAAGTAAGAGTAGCTAGAATAGACGGTAAATTTTGTATCAACCCTACTTTCGAAGAGTTGAAGAAAGCTGATATGGATCTAATGGTAGCTGGTACTATCGATACTATCGTAATGGTAGAAGGTGAGATGGACGAAGTTTCTGAGCAGGACCTTGTAGATGGTATCGCGGCAGGTGCAGCTGCTATTACAGTTCACTGTCAAGCACAATTAGACTTAGCTTCTATGGTAGAAAAGTCTAAAGTAAAAAGAGAATACAACCATGAAGATTCTGATGAAGAACTTTATGAAGCTATGAAAGCTGCTTGTTACCAACCATGTTATGATGTGGCTAAAAAAGGTTCTGCTAAGGAAGAACGTTCTGCTGCATTTAATGAAATTAAGAATAACTTCTTCGATACATTAACTGAGGAACAACAAGCAAATAAATACTTATATAAGCAGTATTTCAGTAAAGTTCAGAAAAGCGGTGTAAGAGATTGCATGCTAGAAGAAAGAATCAGATTAGACGGAAGAGAATCTAAAGATATCAGAAACATCTGGTGTGAAGTAGATTACTTACCATCAGCTCACGGTTCAGCTATCTTTACTAGAGGTGAAACTCAATCATTAACTACACTTACATTAGGTTCTAAAATGGATGAGCAGTTAATAGATGGCGCACTTCGTCAGGGAACTGAGAAATTCTTATTACACTATAACTTCCCTCCATTTTGTACTGGAGAATCTAGACCTCTAAGAGGAACTAGTAGAAGAGAAGTTGGTCATGGTAACCTAGCGCTTAGAGCACTTAAAAAAGTACTTCCTTCATTAGAAGATAATCCTTACACGATGAGAATCGTATCTGAGATTCTAGAATCTAACGGTTCTTCTTCTATGGCTACAGTATGTGCCGGAACATTAGCCATGATGGATGGTGGTGTACCGCTTATCAGACCAGTTTCTGGTATTGCTATGGGATTAGTAATGGATCCAGAAACTAAAAAATATATCGTTCTTTCGGATATTCTAGGAGATGAAGATCACCTAGGAGATATGGATTTCAAAGTAACTGGAACTACTAAAGGTATTACAGCATGTCAAATGGATATGAAAATCCAAGGACTTGAATCTTCAGTATTAACTGAAGCGTTAATGCAGTCTAAAGAAGGAAGACTTCACATATTAGGTGAAATGCTTAAGACCTTAGATGCACCTAGAGCTGATTATAAAGATCACGCACCTAGAATCGTTTCATTCAATGTTCCTAACGATATGATAGGAGCTATCATCGGACCTGGAGGGAAAATTATTCAAGAGATTCAAAAAACAACTACTGCTAATATTTCTATCGAAGAATTAGAAAACGGAGAAGGAAGAGTAGAAGTAACTTCTGATAACGGAACAGCTATGAAAGAAGCTGTAGACTGGGTTAAGAAAATCGCTTTCCCACCTATAGTTGAAGTAGGAGAAACGTACGAAGGAAAAGTTAAAACGATTATGGCATACGGAGCATTCGTAGAGATCATACCTGGACAAGACGGACTTCTTCATATCTCTGAGTTAGCTTGGGATAGAGTAGAGAAAGTAGAAGATGTACTTAAAGAAGGAGAGCTAGTTAAATTTAAAGTAACAGGAAAAGACCCTAAAACTGGTAAATTAAAGCTATCTAAAAAGGTGCTAATGCCTAAGCCAGAGAAGTCTGAATCTTAAGTAGTGTTGGAGTGATTGTTGTGGCGCCTTTCATTAGGCGTTGCAACATGTGAGATGAAAGTTTAACATCTCACACTGTTACTTTTCTTGAAAAACAACGTTTAATAATATGGTGCTCAGATTTTCTGAGCATCAAACTAGATAATAAACTGTAATAAACATGCGTCAGCTAAAGATTACAAAACAGGTTACTAACAGGGAAACAGCTTCCTTAGATAAGTATTTGCAAGAAATAGGTCGAGTCGATCTGATCACTGCTGAAGAAGAGGTTGAATTAGCGAAGAGGATAAAAGAAGGAGATCAATTAGCACTCGAAAAACTCACAAAAGCAAACTTAAGGTTCGTAGTTTCCGTGTCTAAACAGTACCAAAATCAGGGATTGAGTCTTCCTGACCTTATTAATGAGGGAAATTTAGGACTTATCAAGGCAGCACAAAGATTTGATGAAACGAGAGGTTTCAAATTTATATCTTATGCGGTATGGTGGATTCGTCAGTCTATTCTTCAAGCTCTAGCAGAGCAGTCGAGAATCGTAAGACTTCCATTGAATAAAATTGGTTCGATTAATAAAATCAATAAAGCGTTTGCTAGATTAGAACAAGAGTTCGAAAGACCTCCTACACCTAATGAGATAGCTGAAGTGCTAGACATGACCCTGGAAGAAGTGAAACAATCACTTAAGAATTCAGGACGTCACGTAAGTATGGATGCACCTCTTAAAGATGGTGATGAAAGTAGTTCTAACATGTATGATGTACTTTCTGAAGGTGAATCTCCTTCTCCAGATATGGAGTTAATGACTGAGTCATTAAGAAAAGAGATAGAGCGTTCATTAAGAACCTTAACTACTAGAGAAGCAGATGTAATTAGACTTTACTTCGGTTTAAACGGAGAGCACCCTATGACCCTAGAGGAAATAGGAGAGCGTTTCGATTTAACTAGAGAAAGAGTAAGACAGATTAAAGAAAAAGCTATTAGAAGACTAAAACACACTTCTAGAAGTAGAATCTTAAAGTCTTATTTAGGATAATAGATCAACTTTATTTTATAATAGTAAAAACCCTCAATCACTGATTGGGGGTTTTTTATAAAACAAAAAAAGACCTAAACTTTAGTACTCTATCCACAATAATCTAACGTATCCTCGTTTTGTCTTAAAGATTCATTTCTTTTGCAACGCGAAATAAAAAAATGACCAAAACAATTTACGCCATATTCCTAGCGCTTACAGTGCTTCTGGTTTTTTCATGTAGAAAAGATAAATTCAATACATCCTCTGATTTTCAGCTGGAGTTCAGCAGAGATACTATTTTATTTGATACTGTATTTACCACTTTGGGCTCGGCTACGCAGGTGTTTAAGGTCTACAATCCAGACCAGAATAATTCTGTGGAAGTAGATTATTTCTCATTGAAAAATGGTTCTAATTCTAAGTTTAGAATAAATGTAGACGGAGAGCCGGGTGTAAGGGTGGGAAATATCACCATAGCTCCAAAAGATAGCGTTTTTGTTTTTGTAGAAGTAACCGTAGATGGGAATGATGAGGCGCTGCCTTTTGTAGTAGAAGAGGAATTAGTAGTAAACTCCAATGGAAGCGAGCAGGAAGTAAAACTGATAGCTTGGGGACAAAACGCTATATTTCATACGGGGTCTACAATTAACGTAAATCTAGATGGTGACATAGAGTTTAATGGATATTTAGAATGTGATGAAGTCTGGAATAATGAATTGCCTCATGTGATTTTCGGTACGGTGGGAGTGCCTCCAGAGTGCTGTTTAACGATTAACCCAGGAACACAGATATATGTTCACTCTGGTGGTGGTATCTTAGTAAATAATGGATGTATAGAGTCGAATGGACAGCTCGGGAATGAAGTAGTATTCCAAGGAGATAGATTAGAGGCTGAATATGAAGACCTGCCTGGTCAGTGGGGTGTAGAGTTAGAAGTGGTAGCAGATTTAGGAATAGGGCCTGAGATAGTGACTCTTTCTAGAGGAGGGTTATGGCTTTCTTCACCGCAGCCTAGTTACTTAGAGCATACTATCATAAAAAATGGAATAATAGGTCTTCAGGTGGATTCTACAGGAGAGCTTAGTGGACAGACTGTAGCCCTAAGAAATTGTCAAATATATAATCATTCTGCCATAGGTGTTCTGGGACAGGGCGCTACGATGACTGGTTATAATAACTTATTTGCCAACTGTGGACAGTCTACAGCTGCGTTTCAATATGGAGGAGAATACATATTTGACCACTGTACATTTGCCAATTACTGGTCTCAGGGAACTCGACAAGCTCCTTCATTTTTTCTAAATAATTATTACGAAACCTCTGGTAATACAATAGTAGAGAGGTCTTTAGGGGAGACTAGGTTTAGAAATTGTGCGTTTTACGGAGACAATGCTAATCTGGCTGATTATAGTGAGTTGATAGTAGACGTTTTGGATCCTGAAACTGAGCAGTATGTTTTTCAGAATTGTTTGGTAGATACGGAGCAGGATATAACGGATCCACTTAAGTTCATTGATTTAATAAATCAGCAGAATGCATCGTTTTTAGACCCATCTATTTATGATTTTAGGCCTACTCAGAGTAGCCCGTTAAGAGAAGAGGCGTTGCCTCTGGGAGGCGCTCTAGCAGTCGATTTAGCTGGAGAATCTAGGTTTGGTGGGTCGCCGCCAGATATAGGCTGTTTACAATATGTAGCCGACTAAGTGAATTTAGTCTCTAAGTTTCCAAACATTTTGGGTTTGGCCTCGTAAGTAAGGCGTAGGAGTTTGACCAAACTCTTGTTGAAATCGTTTGAATAAAGACGCTATGGAAGCGATTTAATTTTGTTTATTAGTTGTTATGATAACACCCCAAATTATGAAAAAGATTATAAACACATCTATTTTCTTTCTGTCTGTTTTTACTCTATCCAGCTGTGGAGATGAAAAGAAAGAAGAAAGTTCAGACACGAAAGTAGAAAGCCTAGTCTCTCCAGAAAGGATAGCTAATAGCGGAAACTTATTAAAGCTTCAGAACCAGTTTTTTAGTATTCCTTCACCTATTCAAACAGCTATTCTAATAAGAAAACAAAATTTAGAATACAGTCCTGAATTAGTGTCTGGAACGGATAAAGTAGATAACTACTTATCTCGTCATAAAAAGGCACTTAACTTAGGCGTTCTGGGGTCGGATTTAGCCTACCTATCTAATTATAAGGATATTAAAAAGAGTTTGGACTGTTTGGGTAAGATCGAATCATTAGCAGAAGATTTGGATATAAAGGCAAACATAAACCCTTCAATTCTTAAACGTTTTAACGAAAATATTAATACTCCGGATTCTTTAAATGCCCTCAATGCTGAGTTTTATAAGAATGCTGAAAGGTATTTAAAAGATAATCTTCAGAATGAAGTTGCTGCTTTAATTTTAACTGGAGGATGGATTGAGTCTCTTCATTTTGCTACGCAGAATTCAGATAACCAGTTTTTAAGGACTAGGGTAGCGGAGCAGAAAAATACGGTGGGAAACATTGTAAATATAATGGCCTCTTTTGAAGGTAAATTAGGTAGAGAAATTTGTAAAGAGTTGATAGAATTAGAGGCTATATTTAGGCAAATGAAGACTGCTTATAATTACGAGAAGCCTATTACAGATAAGGATAATAAGATGACTTATCTAAAGGGTAAATCTAATGTAGAGATAAGTGACCAGCAGTTAGAAAGTATCAAAGCTGCTGTTTCTAGAATTAGAAGTTTAATCATCTCATAAAAAGAAGAGAAATGAATATTAAAAATATACTATTAATAGCAGGCTTCTTTGGACTATTGGGGAGTGGCATGGCTCAGTGTGATACTGAGGCTAAATTATGTGATCGATACTTTGAAAAGTCATTTATATCGGATGGTCAAGAATACAGAGCATTACTCCACAGTGATCAAGAAGCAGAGTTTCAGACTACGCTTTTTGGAGGAAATGTTTATAGAATGGTTTCTTGTAGCGGAGAGGAGGCCGGTGAATTAATTTTCACTTTAAAAGATCAAGAGGGAAATGAATTGTTTAACAGCGCTGGGTTCGGTAATGCTCCATATTGGGATTTCAATGTAGAGAGTACCGCGGAAGTTACCATTAATGCTAGATTAGATAAAAATAAGAAGTCTTCGGGATGTGCAGTGATTCTGCTTGGTTTCAAGCAATAAGGAATCTGATAAAATTAAAATTAAAGCGGGCCATTGCCCGCTTTTTTTATGCCCGTTTTTTTGTTCTTATATGAGCTCTAGGTTTAGAAAGTAATATATAAATATCTGATTTTAAAGTAACCTCTTGGTTCATTATTCGTAACACACTGAAGAGGAATTTATCCTCATCATTATAAACTGAAGAATGAGCACAGGAGTATTACAAGCATTAATGCAATTATTCGCTATCATAACCAAAAGTGGTGGTGATGATGGTAGTAAGAATAATGGCCGAGATGTGATCGCTATTTTCTTGAGGCAGCAGCTGAATAGAGATTTAGTGAGAAAATTTCTCGCTTCTTACGATGAGTTTGTAGCTGTTCAGCAGGCTAAGCGACTATCTAAAAATGGACGTAAGAAAAGAAATAGCCTTAATTCAGTAAAAATTCTGAAAATATGTACGCAGATAAACGAAGAGTTAACTCAGAAAGAAAAAGTATTTGTTCTTTTAAGATTGTTAGAGTTTACCAAGGACTCTCATGATGAGCTTCAGATAGCTGAATTTATAGAGGTTGTAAGCGATACATTCAATATTAGTCGAAACATATTTGATGACTTAAAAGAACTCGTAAAGTCTACTAGTAATGAGGTTATAGATAACGAGAACTTTATTTACGCTTGTGGAGATAGTGAGTGGAATTATACCCATGCTAAATTTATAGAGAAGTGCGGCTTAAAAGGAAAATTGGTTTTCTATCGTGTGGAAGGTCTTAACATGTTCTTTTTAAAGGAATTTGGAGTTGATGATTTAACGTTAAATGGACAGGTTTTAACTAGCTCGAACATCCAGGTGTTTAATCAAGGAGCAAGTATCCGAAGCCCTAAAATAAGCCCAGTCTATTACAGTGATGTAATAGGAAAGAGTATCGAGGGAGAGGCTAGTCATAATATTGAGTTCAAAGCAGAAAATATTAGCTATTATTTTAAAGGAGGTAAACAAGCTTTACATCAGTTAAACATAGTAGAGAAATCTGGTAATTTAATAGGTATAATGGGAGGGAGTGGCTCGGGTAAGTCGACTCTTCTGAACGTATTAAACGGAAACTATAAACCATCTTATGGCTCAGTTAAAATTAATGGAATTGACATCCATAAGAGCCCTAAAGATATAGAAGGAGTGATTGGTCATATAGCTCAGGATGATCTGCTGATTGAGGAGTTAACAGTGTATGATAATTTGTATTTCAATGCCGAGTTATGCTTCAAAGATGATTCTCCAGAGCAGTTAGAAGAGAGAACATTAGAAACATTAAATTCTCTTGGACTTTTCGAAGCTAGAAATTTAAAAGTGGGTACGCCATTAGATAAGACTATTTCAGGTGGTCAAAGAAAAAGATTAAACATAGCACTAGAGTTGATTAGAGAGCCTTCGGTTCTTTTTGTAGATGAACCTACATCAGGGCTATCTAGCAGAGACTCTGAAAATATAATGGATTTATTAAAGGAGCTTGCCCTAAAAGGGAAGCTCATTTTTGTGGTTATTCACCAACCGTCTTCGGCTATCTTTAAGATGTTTGATAAGTTATTCTTATTGGACCAGGGTGGATATCCTGTCTACTATGGGAATCCAGTGGAAAGTGTCATTTACTTCAAGAAATTAGTGAATCATGCTAACCTAGAAGAAAGTGAGTGTAGTCGATGTGGCATCGTAAATCCCGAACAGATATTTAATATTATAGAGTCTAAAGTAGTAGACGAATATGGTATGCTAACTGAACATCGGAAAATTTCACCTAGAGAGTGGAATAATTTCTTTAATGTAATTATTGGAAATCATATTTCTAAAGAATTTCAAACTTTAGAGGCTCCTCACAGTCTCTTTAAAATACCTTCTTTATGGAAGCAGTTTAAGGTTTTCTTAAAGAGAGATGTATTAAGTAAATTGGCTAATACGCAGTATATACTAGTCAATTTCCTAGAGGCTCCAGCTCTGGCGTTAATTTTATCTTTCTTTATTAAGTTTTTTCAACCTAAAGAATCTGAGCAAGCATCTTACATATTTAGAGAAAGTGAAAACCTGCCTCAGTTCCTGTTTATATCAGTTATAGTTTCTTTATTCTTGGGGCTTACTGTGAGTGCAGAAGAGATAATCAGAGATCAAAAAATAATTAAAAGAGAGAAGTTCTTAAATTTAAGTAGAGGGAGTTACCTGATTAGTAAAATCGGGATAATGTTCTTCATTAGTGCTGCTCAGGCATTGACCTATGTATTGGTGGGTAATTTAGTGTTAGAAATAAAGGGGATGTGGTTAGAATATTGGGTGATACTCTTCAGTACTTCTTGCTTTGCTAATTTATTAGGATTAAATATCTCAGCCAGCTTTAACTCTGCCAAAGTAATCTACATTATCATTCCGATTCTTATTATTCCACAGTTGTTATTTAGTGGAGTGATAGTGAAGTTTGACAAGTTATATCCACTATTCTCATCTCAAAGTGAAGTTCCTTTAATAGGGAATATAATGGCTAGTAGATGGGCTTATGAGGCCTTAGCAGTTCATCAATTTACCGACAATAAATTCTCTAAAGAATTTTATTCCTTTGAAAAGGATAAAAAATATTACATATGGAAGAAAGATTATTGGTTAAAAGAACTGAACAATAAAATAAATAAGTGCAAGAAGAACTTTAATGATACCGAAAGTATTATTGATTTCAGTTACGAGCTAAACATTATCAAAAACGAATTAGAAAAAGAAAAGAAATTGGTTCCAGGTTTAGCTATTTCTACCGTAGAAATTAGCAGAGAAAATATTTCAAACGAAAAAATAGCTGAAATAGAAACTACATTAAAGGATTTGAGAGACTTCTATTTAAGAAAGTACTCTGCTGCGAATATTAAGAAAGAGAATAGGCTAACTGAGTTAATGGACATTCCTGGTGGTAGGGAGGCCTATTTAGTGCTAAGAGATGAGTATAGTAATATAAGTCTTGAAGATTTCGTAACGAACAGTAACGACCTAAATCCTATAGTTGAATATCAAAACGAATTAGTACAGAAGTCGAACCCGATTTATCTGACTCCTACTAAAGGATTTTTTGATGCTCATTTCTATTCTCCAACTAAGAACTTCTTCGGCATTCAGATCAGTACATTTATAGCCAACTCAATGGTTATTTGGTTGATGGTGTTTTTGTTGAGTGTATTACTTTTCTTTGATGGATTGCGGAAAGTAGTAGAATTCAGTTCGCAGAAAAGTTCGGAATTAAGTCTATGGTTAATGAGAAGAATAAAGAATTAAATCTCTTCTACTTCTATCATTTTAAATGGAATGTCTATGATCGCATCATAGTCTTCACCAGCCTCAAGCATATCTTCGTCATCTTCTTCGTAGTACCAGTTAATAGTTACTGGATTACCGACCCGTTCTAGCCTTTTGAATATATCTAATAGACACTTACTACTGCTTGTGTTGAAGTATTCAAGCTGTACATTTAGGACAGTTTCAGAAGGAGCACTGGCAGAATAGTTTTCTATCCAGTTAATGAGAGGTTTATAGAATTCAATAGAATTTTCAGGAATAGACCTTCCTTTTAGTAATAACACACCGTTTTCAGCACTGAATTCTACAGTTGGTGTTTTAGGAGTGCCTTCGAGTTTAATACTTTCCATTATTGATTTATTTTTACATTCAGACTGAAGAAAGAGTAATTTTCGTTAAAGGGAATGAATCCATATTCCAGTGGTTCACTTGATTTTCTGCCGATATCAATTAACCCAAGACCTGCACCTCCAGCGGCACTAAATTTTCCTTCAGTTAGTACTGTTTTATATAGTTGTTTTAACTCTTCTTTATCCAAAGAATTAATTTCTTTTAGTTTTGATTTGAAGCTCTCTATTTTAACGTCATTGATCAGATTCCCTGTTACTATAGAATAACCTTCTCTGTTTTTAGCGATCATAACTACCACGGACATATCGCACCCATGCTGTTGATTGAACTCTGCATTATGATGGTAAAGATTCTGAAGACACTCCACTAATATATTGAAGACCTTCTTCTTTATTCTAGATGATTCGTTTTTAAGTTCTAGTTTATTTTCAATAAGCTCTATAATAGCAGAGATTAAATCGTCAGTAATAGCTCCTTTGAAGGAGAGGAGTACGTTATTCTTCTCCATATCTGAATAGAAATCAAATATGTTAAATTGTTCTGACAAATCTTTTTTTCTGCTTCACAAATTTATTTCCATTGATGGCTGTGGGGGCCATTTCCTTAATTAGTTATAAACATAAATTTTGGATTATCTTAGAGTCTGAAAAGAACATACTTTTGCCCCATGATTATGGGAGATAATAATTCGGAAGAGTGGTTTGAGAATTGGTTCAATACGAAGTGGTATCACATGCTATATCAGAATAGAGACCTAAAGGAAGCAGAGCAGTTTATTCAAGCACTGATGCATAAATTAGAACTTCCTAAGTCTTCGGTATTGCTTGATGCAGCTTGCGGTGCAGGAAGGCATTCTGCCCAATTAAGTGCTATGGGTTATAAGGTGCATGGATTTGATTTAAGCGAAGAAAGTATAGATAAGGCGAGGGCTTATGAGACTGATTCATTGAAGTTCTCAGTTGCCGATTTACGCTCTTTTAGAACAGATGAAAAATTCGATGCTGTGTTCAGTTTTTTCACAAGCTTCGGATATTTTGAGACAGAGAAAGAGACTATAGCAGTTTTGGAAAATTTTAAGAATGCCTTAAATCCAAAAGGGATTTTAATGATAGATTTTTTAAATGCAGTCAAAGTAAAGGATGAACTGGTATTGAATGAATCTAAAACTGTTGATGGTATTGAATTTCGAATCAATAGGAAGTTACATAACGGAAGAATTGAAAAGGATATTCAATTCAAAGCAGAATCTAAAGAGTATACCTTTAGCGAAAAAGTAAGTGCTTTTGAGATTAAGGATTTCGAGCAGATGCTCGAAAAAACTTCTTTCAGAATAAAGGATATTTATGGTTCTTATCTTTTAGATGATTTTTCTGCAAACCAAAGCCCAAGATTGATAATTTTGGCTGAGCAAATTTTATAATGGAAATACTTCTTCTTATTTTTCTTCCTCTTACGGCTGGTGTGCTCGCATACTTCCTCAAAAATTTATCTACTCTAATATTTAAATTAATATTGGCTTTAAGTGGAGCCTTTGTCCTAGCTATGTGTTTTATGCACTTGCTACCTCATGTTTATCATGTCATTTCTGATGAATATAAGAATGGGCACCTTTTAGTAGGGGTCGCAGTTCTTAGTGGTTTTTTAATCCAGATAAGTCTTGAGTGGCTTACCGGTGGTATAGAGCACGGTCATTCTCACGTGCATGAAAATCAGAAATTTCCTATTGGATTACTTATTGGTTTGTGTATACATGCATTCATAGAAGGTCTTCCTCTTCATGACCATGGACATGAGCATAATCACCTTCTTCTTAGTGTTTTAGTTCATAAGTTCCCCGTGGCACTTATTTTGGTTTTGGTTTTTAAAAGTTATAACTTAAGTCAGGTTAAGAGTTGGTGTTATCTAGTGCTATTTACTTTAATGGCCCCGCTAGGAATTTATGTAAGCCAGCTATTTGAAAATTCTATGGATAATATTGGAAATGTGATGATGCTTATAACAGGAGCTGTTATCGGGGTGTTATTGCATATTTCTACTACCATTCTTTTTGAGGCAGGAGAAAATCATAAATATAACGCCACTAAGTTGGCCATGATAGTGTTAGGGTTTGTTCTGGCATTTTTCACGAGTTTGTAGTTTAGGTGCGTTTAGTTATTTTTTCGATTAAAACGTTAATTAGGCATATAAAAATAACTATATTTACGACATGTATTGGTTGTGCCTGCCTCACTTAATAATAAAACGATGAATTCTTATAAAAACAAAATCAAAAATGAGAAGGTAGAATTCCTGTTCATAAAGAAGAAGACTAATAAGAAAGTCATGGTTTTTGCGCATTACTTGAACTAATTTCCCTTTAAATAAGAAACCTGATAAGCTGCAGTTACGTATTAGAAGTAGATATTTCCTTAGGATTTGTCGCCTAAATTTTAAAACGTAATAACATTGAAGAATTGCAGCATAAAGATCAGTATAAAAAAAATAGAAACGATTAGCAAGTTTCGAAAACGGTTCTGTTTCACTAATTTTTTGTATAGCCTAAATTAGTGATACTTGTTAAAGATGCTGGAAGAGAGTTTCAATGAATCTTCAAGCATGCCTTTTTTGAAGTGTTGAATCATGTTTTTCTCTTGAAAAAATTCAATCATATTTTCCGTGGGCATATTTCCTGTGAGCTTATCCATAGCCATCGGACATCCCCCGTACCCTTTCAGAGCTCCATCAAAATTCATACACCCAGCTGAAAATGCCGCATCTACTTTTTCTAACCAAGAGTCTGGTGTAGTGTGAAGATGGGCACCGAATTCAACATTAGGGATTTCTGATAAGACTTCTGTGAAAAGATGAGTGATGTTTTTCCTGTTACTTAAACCAATGGTGTCGCTTAGGGCGATGTGCTCTATTCCTAATTTTTGATGAAGTTTTAAACTCCACTCTATAGCTATGTCAGGGTGCCAAAGCTCTTCATAAGGATTTCCGAAAGCCATCGATATGTAGATCATTACTTTTTTACCGCAAGCGTCTGCAATGCTCTTGATGTCTTCTACAGATTTTAAAGATTCTTCAATAGACTTATTTGTGTTTCTTTTTTGAAACTCCTCTGAAATACTAAAAGGAAATCCTAAGTATGCTATTTCATCGAAACTGCTAGCATCATGAGCTCCTCGTTTATTAGCCACAATGGCTAAAAGTTCAGTTTTAGTGCTCTCTAAATCTAAAGAGTTAAGAACTGAGGAGGTGTCTTTCAACTGAGGAATAGCCTTAGGACTTACGAAACTCCCGAAATCCAAGACATTGAATCCTATTTTTAACAGAGAATTTAAATAAGCTATTTTTTCATCCGTTGGTATCCAGTCTTGAATCCCTTGCATGGCGTCCCTCGGACATTCAGTTATTCTTAATTCTTTCATTTGAAATTTTAAAGTATCATCTTATTTAAAAAAAATTTCTTCTACATAAATGGAATCTATATCTCCACAAAGATAATTGTAATGTAATGATACGTTTGCTTAACATAGACTTCGTAGAGAGAAAATAATAACTCTTATCGCCACATGACAGACGAACAAAATAATTCCTATGGAATCAAGGTATGTTCATCGCTAGTTTACTCTAGGAACCACACTTATAATCTTATTCTTATCAAGAATATTCTCTGTCAGATAATCCTTCTGTTTCTATCCAGACAAGTTATGATAAGGGTTAGATTAATATTCTAATACTATGAGCTTTGATAAGGTCAAGGGAGGTGAATCTTAATTTTAGAAACTTTAGGTCTGCAGAGCAAACAAAGGTTGTGTTATCTGCTTCCTAAAATGTTTAGAGAAATTCTATATGAGATGTTTTTACTCGCTTTATAACCTTTCTTACCTAAATACCGTAAACCACATCCGAGGATTAGTTTTCTCCCGATCAATAGATATAATTACAGAATATGGATATTACAAAATTCACTAGGTTACCTCAAGACGAAAAGCAAAATTACCTCTGGGACTATGGCGTTTGCTTGGGTCAGAGATTAATTGGAGAGCACGAAATTGTTTGCCTTTTCGAATTGGACGCTTTTTATGTAGAAGCTGTATACTCTAGAGAAAATAATTGCGTAGATGATATTTCCCCATTATTAGAGTTGCCACATTGGGATGCTTATGTAGACTTAGTGTTATTAGAATTACTTAACCTCTAAACAATAGTCGAGTTCTAAAATTTTATGTTTAGAATTTAAGCGGTATTTCTTTTTCGTTTTACCATCTGCAATGACTCTATCGAAGAGAAAAGTCTCCACATTATATGGAATCTCATCGATTAATAAAATCGTTTTTTCTTTCGAATTACCAAATATGCTAGGGTCTCCTCCAAGTACTATTACTGATTCATTATAAGTGATAAACGCCCCTTCTTTTCTAAAGAATTTTCCTTCTTCGTAATCTTCAGAAATTGATATATAATTTATTTCTGTGATTCCTGACTTATTCCAAAAATGGCTTACGTGAAAATTCATTCGACCCTCATCTTTCCGTAAGCTCTCAGAGCAAATGAAATAACAGGTTCTTCCTTCGAATATCGATATGGCTCTTTCATTCTTTATTAAGTGGATATGTAGTGAGCACTGAGCGTGCTGCTGGACTTTTTCATGGCATTGCAATGCGACTAATACTAAAAACAGCCCTAAACACCACTTTAGACCTGAATAGGATTGGTGAATTACAGTCAAAATTAGAAAGCCAATTATTCCGTAGAGTATAAAACATTCCCAAATGCTTATATCTATCCCTTCGGTTTTAGCCATAGGGAGTTTTTCTACCATTTTTATGGAGTTATTTAGAAATAGAACTGCGTAGTTCAAGAGTGGAGCGAGTAAATTGGAGGCTATGGATATAAATGGAATAAAGGAAATGAATAGAGTGAAGAGCGTGAGGTATAAAATGAGTGTGGCTAGTGGAATGACAAATAGATTGGAGATGATGAAATAGTTAGGGAACTGGTGGAAATAGAGTAGGGCAAGGGGAAAAGTTCCTGCTTGGGCCGCAATGGAGACAGTCACGATTTGCCAGGCTTTGTCCAGTAGAGTTGTTTTTATATAGACCAGTTTATAAAGCCATGGCTGAATTAAGAGTATTCCTAGGACTGCAGAATAGGATAGTTGAAATCCGACTTCCAAAATAAGGTGGGGTTGAACTAATAAAAGAAAGAAGGCGCTTGCAGCTAAGGTGTTATATATGTTAGACCCGCTAGCGTTGGTGTTGGCTAGAGAGATAAATGAAAACATGGTACATGCGCGTAAAACGGAAGGGGAGAAGCCTGTTAAGGCTGCATAAAACCACAGGCCTAAAAGAATTAGAAATAACCTAAGCCATTTGGTGAATTTATTCTTGAGGAGTGGCTTTAACATCCAAGCTAGGATAAGATAAATTAAACCAACATGAAGTCCACTAACGGCAAGCACATGAGTGGCTCCAGCAGCTCCGTAGGCATTGTATAGCTCTGGGTCTAGGTAGTCTTTTTGTCCGAAAACAAGGGCTGAAACAACTCCAAATACTTCGCCCGTAATTCCTAGGGATTGAAGTTTGTCAAGATTATATTCTCTGAGTTTTTCGAAATATTCTGTATAAGAAATTTCGGTTCGCTTAGCGATTTCTTTTATGGAGGAGGAGGGCAGATAAAATTGATTACTAATACCTAATCTTTTAAGGTATTTCTGGTAGTTAAACTCTGATGGGTTTTTTGGTGATTTAATTAGACTAGGTTTCTGAGTAGTGACTATTTCTTTTGTGAAGCGCAGGGTGTCGTTATACTCTGCTTTAGGAATGTAAATCAGCGTTTTCTCATAGTGGGGCAGAAGCTTTCCGTTTTTATAGATTCCTTTAATAATACCTGGAATTTTAAAGGATTTCTTTTTCTCTGAAATTCTACCGTTAAACTCAATGAGAAATGCTTCTGTAGAGTGTATGTCTGAGATGGTTAAAGTGTGTTCTTTTAGTTGAGAGCTAAATGATTCTCCTCTGAAAATGCCCAGTAGGAGTAAGGAACTTAGGATAGCGACAGAAATAATTGAATTATAGAATTTATTAGCCTTTTTAAAGCTAAATATTCCAATAATAGCCAAGAGAAAAATTAGTATAACCCAGAACAAAGAGTGTGTGTGAAACTCTAGTTCTAAAGCTAGAAAAACACCTACAATAAAAGGTAGTACTGCCCTGGAAAGCGGCATTTTTTTCCAGAAATTCATATTTAGTAGTCGTTAGTTAGTACACACTAAATTAGTGAATTAGAATGGGTTTTTTGGCGTTAAGGTCTTATTCAAGAATGAATTGCGCAGAAAGCTGAGCTGATATTTCTCTCTGTTCCCCCGCTAAGCTAGGTACATTTGGGCTTTCTTCTTTAGAAGTTTTTATAGTTTCTCTATAAGCTCTGAAGGGTTGATGGTCTTCTTAAATTTCTTCAAGTTCAAGAGCTCCCCCGTTGGATTTCTTTAGACTTTAGCCATGTTTTCAGCCTTTATTTTAGCTTTTGCTAAAGCAATTATAATAGTGGAATATTTGTCTTTTTCTAGTTTGGTGCTTCTAAAAGAAGGATCTCTAAAATTAGCTATTTCAAATGCGAATAAACCATATACTAAGAAACAGAATAGCTCATTACCTCTGGAGACAGAAGAAAAAGGCACTTCAGGCTCCTATTGCTTTATGAAGTCGGAGTATTTTTTTATTTTGAGGATGAAAAAGGAATAAATCAGACTTTTATTAACGAATCCTTTTATTTCCATTTTCTCTTTTGGAAGGCATTTTTTTCTTTTCTTAAGTAAGGCAGGAAGATGCCAGTAATACATGAAGTGAGCTTTTGCTACCGCTATAAAATTAGCTACCTCTCCTCTAAATAGAAAACGCCATGCGGCTATCCCATCTAGTAACATTCTGTAGAAAATTTTAAAGAATAGAACACCTCCAAAGTTCTTAGTAATTATAAATAGGTTATTCCTGAAATTTAAATAAGTCTTGTGCGAGTTTTGCTGAGATAGAGTGCCTCCTCCTAAATGGTAGACGCTACTCTGAGGAACACAATAATTTGTATAACCCTTGTTTTGTAATCTCCAGCATAAATCGATCTCTTCCATGTGTGCGAAGAAATCCTCATCAAACCCGCCAATATCGTTAAAGACAGCAGAGCTAATAAATAAAGAAGCACCAGAAGCCCAGAATACCTCTAAAGGCTCATCATACTGCCCAGAATCTACTTCAAGCTCACTTAGCATTCTTCCCCTGCAAAAGGCGAATAAGTCTTTATCCATAAATCCTCCAGCTGCACCTGCGTATTCGAATTTAGACTTGTCATTCCAGTCTAATATTTTAGGCTGAATACACCCTACATTCTCGTGAGATTGATGAAATTCTAAAATAGGACCTAACCAATTTTCAGTTACCTCTACATCACTATTTAGGAGTAAGAAATTTTTATTGTTGAGAAATTTGAGGCCATGATTATAGCCTCCAGCATAGCCTAAGTTTTTATCTAAAGAAACGATTTGTAAGGTCGGGTAGAACTCATTTAAATATAGAATACTTTCATCTGTAGAGGCATTATCTATAATAATGACTTCGGCTTGATGAGAGTGTTTAACTACAGAAGGCAGATAGGTTTCTAGAAGCTTTCTACCATTAAAGTTTAAGATGACTACAGCTGTTTCCTTCAATTTTCCCGGAGATAATTAACGCGGGTTCAAATATAGGTCTTTGATTATGTTTCTGGCTCCATCAGAGAGGGTAGTTTTATCGAGCGCGCTCTGCCCTTGATTATTCACTCTATTCGTTTGAATACCGCTTAAAATCATGTCTATCCAATTGTCATTTCGAACCTCTCCGATCATATCACTTTGAATTAGCCTGTAATCGTTTAATACTTGGTCAGTATCCATAAACACAAAGCGTTTGTTAGCGAACTCCTTTGCTTGATAGAAATGCCATATTTCATAAGGATTTGCTCCAGTGTCATATTTTCTAACAACTCGTGTGTTAGGTGATCCGTATTCCAAATAAATTCTTCCTCGGTCAGTTTCAAATCCTTTTTTTAGTCTATTCCCAAATTCAGCGTCTACAGCTTCTACTCTACTTAGGTATTCAAGCCAAGATTTTAAGGGACTCTCTGGACTTTTTTCTACCCAAAACTTGTAAAGGAAATTTTGCATATTATTCAGCTTGGCGTTGGATTCGATCTGTAGTTGAACATTTTCGGTTGATGATTTCTCTGAGTTAATAACATCTAGATCATCATTTAATCGGTCATTAGAAATAGTACTACGAATAGTCCTTAAGTCATACGCGTCTGCTATAGGTTCTAATGAAAGGAGGTGCTCATATAATTGATTTTCATCTTTCAGTTGGTCCACATATACAGAGAATTCATCAATGACTTTTTTGTTTTCTCCAATAGTGTTGTTTGTGTTATTTCCAGAAGTCTTTATGAACTCCAATCTTTTCGAAGATTGCACCACATTCTCTCTATCTCTAATTTCGATAGTCAAGTTGTAAACGCCTTCTTGCAGCTCATTAATTCGTTTAGTTTGAATAAGTGGAATTACTGAATTTGGGCTAAACTTTTTATAATTTACAGATTCCTGAATTACTTCAGTGAAATATGCATTTTCTATGGAAGTAGAAATAATAAATTCCTTTCCATCATCGAAAAATTTATCGGTATGGTAAACCTCTGTGTAAAAAGCGAGTTGATTATCACCTCCAGAATATACGCTGGATACGCGTGGCAAAACATCATAACCGCTTCTGCTTAAGTCATTGCTTTCCTCTGTAGGTCCCCAGCCACTGATTAAAATAATATCAGAAATAGTGAGCAAATCATAAGCGGGTATTTCCACAATCTCTTCATAAATAAGGGGGACGCTGTTTTCCAAATTAAGATCGGTGATGGATAACTCCAAGGAGTAAGAGCCTGACGCTAATGTGAATCGTCTTATGTCTAGGAAATCTACAAATAGCGAATCCATGGATTCAGGACTCTTTAGATTTATTTTTTCGTAGGCTACTATTTCATCTGAGTTTCTGAAAATAATTAGTGCTTCTATGTTAGCTTCTAGAAAACCGTCATTATTTCGAGCGTAGTTCATGGTGCCACCAATGAAGTTTAGGTGAGTTTCTACATAAGGCCCTTCATTTGGGATTAAAAAGGTTTTGTAGTCGAAATTCACCTGAACTGAAGCTAATAAAGAACTAGAAAAAATACTGGATAGTACTATAATGAGTATTGCTTTGAGTTTTTTCATCTCCAACAAAGTTAGCAAATCCGCGCTAGTAGGGCATTCAAAAAAAAACTAAAATAATCACTTCAAAAAGCTTGGATGGTACTTAAAAAAGGAATTATCTTTGCCGCGGAGAGTTGGCAGAGTGGTCGAATGCGATGGTCTTGAAAACCATTGTGCGGCAACGTACCGGGGGTTCGAATCCCTCACTCTCCGCTTTAAAAGCCCAGTTTAATTACTGGGTTTTTTTTATGCCTTTTTTTAGGGTTTATTAAAAAAAACGAATTATTTTAACAGTATAAGATACTTTTAATCAGTAGTTAAGGGTGTTTTTTGTGAATTTCCTACTTTTTATTTTGAAAAAAGTGAAACCTTAAATGCAAATCGCGCGTTATATAAAAACAAGAGTTTCTTTCTCCTAAATCAAATAGGAGAATAAATAGAGATTAATATTGGTTAAGGTAAAAAAAGTGTTCCAGCGGGAATACTTTTTTTTTGGTCTAATGATTCGTTCAAGTAGCCAATGTTCGAGATAATTTTATCCATCTAACTCTTGCCTGGAATCAATTAAAAAAAACTTTTTATTTCTATAGATGTTTGTTAATCTATTTCCTATTGGTTAAAAGGCTTTGCACGTGTATATCCTGATTTTTAAATCGGATTTATTGTTTTGTTTTTCACCCATCCTTTTTGTTTAGTAGGAAGTTCTACCGAACTCCACTCTTCGTAGGATTTTATTATTCTTACTTTATACCCGGGGTTTACAGAAGTAACCAATGGAGCCGTTTCTGAAGTAGATTCGTAAATCTTAGTTTCATGAATCTTTACTATGGCCTCTTCTGAATTAGTCGACAGAGTAGCTAAAGCTAAAACGATGGTTAGCATAGCCATTGTATATAGGATGAAATGAGGTTTTTTATGACGAGTAATCCCCAGGTTTCTGTATAGGACAATTAGAGAGATAATGAGTAGTATGTAGCTCGTAAAAACATAGAGGTCTTTAAATCTTGGATTGAATAGTTGGTTGCTAAAACTGCTGATATCCGAAATAAAGAGCGTATTTGCATTATTAGCTGTATTCTCATAAGCCGCAGTTAAGTTTCTGAGAAGTTCAGGATGGCTAGAGTCTAGTTTTCTAGCCTGTTCGTATTTCAATATGGCTTCTGCAAAATTCTGTTCTTGAAAACAGCTATCTCCTTCAATTACTAGTTGAGAAAATTCTTTTGGTGTAGGCATAGCAAAACTGCTAATGAGAACAAAAGAACAACTAATCAGTGTTATAACTGTTTTCATTTTAACTGTTCAATTTGGTTAATTAATGCTTCAGATTCTAAAACTAATTTTCTCACTTCTTCTCCATTCTCTGGTGTGTCAGCATTATTTCCGAATTTCTGTAATTCTAACCGTTCTATAAACTGAATACTTTTAATGGCAACCTCCATAGGTAGAATGGAAGATAAACTCTCCTTAGTAAAGGAATGTTTAGTTAATGAGAATTTAGATAAAAAATAAGTTTCTGTGTATTCTAGCAGTTTCCCATAGGCATCTTTAATGTGATGAGAAGACTTCATTGTTTCAAGTTGCGCTTCGAATTTTTCATACGGTGAAATCACGACATTTTCTTTAAGCTTCCTTTTCTTATTAGTATTAGTCAATCTCAACACCCCGGCCAGAACAAACGTGAGAACGATAGATATTAACCCGATTAAATAAGTGAAAAATGACTTTATAATGGGTCTTCTAGGATTACTTAGTGTCTCTTGGGATATTGGTTTAAAAGCTGTCTCTGCTATTTCTGGGGTGAAAGAGATTTCCTTCTTAGTACCAGTTTCCACAGTTATAGTAAACTCTTTGATTTCTAGCGAGTCGAATTTTTCAGTTGATGAGTTAAAGAAGAATAAGTATCGGTTATCGGCTTTGATGTAGCCTACTGTTTTAGGAACTAAAGTGTATTCGAAAGTTACTGTGCCGTTTGAGTCGTAGGCTAAATCAGAGTAATCAGATTTTACTGAAGGTTCGTAAATTTCAAATAATGAGTTTAGCTCAGGGAGTTCAGGAGTCGCTAAAGTGGAGAAGTTACCTTTTCCAGTAAGCTGCAGCTTTAGTGTTGCAGCCTCTGAATAACTTAGTGATTTCCGTGGGTATACCACCTTTATGTCTAAATCAGAAAACACTCCTAAGTAATTCTTAGGTTTATCTTGAGTTATTTGTAACACCCTTAAATTTACTGGAGAAGTGTTGATTTTCACTATTTCATCGGTGTATCTGGTAACTCGTCCTTGTTTTACTTTGTTGCGGATAGTAATGTTTACTGGTAGACGTGGTATTTCATAATTCCCAGCCGATTCTCCAGTGATTCTATAGCGGCCTATTACGGCCGTTGTATAAAGTTTTCCGTTGAGTAATGCCTGACTTTGTTCGAAATCATTTTGATCTAATTTTTCTATTGTCAGTTCTTCACTTGTGGTAATGAAGCTGCCATTAAGATCTTGGATATTTACAGAAAAATAGACTTTAAGTTCAGCTATGATAGACTCACCTTCATACAAAGTATTAGAGTTTAACTCTAGTCGAGCAGTGTAGTTTTGTCTTCCTTCTGTGGCCTTGTTAGAGACCACATTTACAGTAGATTTTTTTGAAGTTATTTGAAGGTTTTTTACCTTGGCGGATAGGGAGGGAATCTGAATTGAGTTTCCTGTTTTTTCTGGTATTACGGAGAATACGTATGTGACGCTTTTATCTCTATTTAACTGTCTCGAGGGAGTTCTTTTATTTATGATGTTTAATTCCTTGTCGTCATTAGAAATGGTCAAGTCAGAGGCCTCGTTAGTGCTTATGGTGTAGCTAATATTAAATTGCTGACCTACCGCTACCACTTTTGGATACTCTACAGATATTCCTTGAGAAAAAGCGAAGCTTTGAGTGAACAAGAATGATATGAATGTAATGAGTCTTACCAATCTTTCTCAGGTTTTTTATTCGCTCCCTTACCTTTTTTATCCTTGTTGCTATTTAATCTTTCTCTTGTCTTTTTTTCTACTTGATCCAGATAATCCATGATTTCATCTGCTTTATCCAGATCTATGTGCTCAGATTGACTTGACTTCTTTTCTTCTTCATTTTTCTCCTGATCAGAGTCTTCTTTTGGTTGATTAGGAGAGTCTTCTTCTCCTCCTTGTTCGTCCTGGTTTTGGTCCTGCTGTTTTTGTTGTTCTTGTTTCTCTTGCTGCTGAAGCTGAGCTAGAGCGATTTGTAAATTTTCACTTGCTTGAATATCCTCGGGATTTAAGCGCAGTGCTTCTTTGTAATTTTTAATAGCATCCCCAAGGTTTTGTTCTGCATAATTTAGATTCCCTAAATTATAAGCGGCTTTAGATTTTTGCTGCTCACTGGCCGAGGAAGAGTTTAATAATTGGGAGTAGGTCTTCTTGGCATTTTCTAAATCTTCTGCTTTG
>CESE01033715.1_pt1 | contig 31789 bp, 28 predicted proteins | sample 350271 | NCBI WGS metagenome assembly CESE01 (sample SAMEA2621536, study PRJEB7988) | marine metagenome | isolation source: saline water (ENVO:00002010), including | reverse complement strand
AATGCTGTAGATTTTATGCATTCTCCATCACCATCTTCAGTTAATAATTTGTCAACTAATAACTTTAAGATATATCCTATACCCGCTACTAGTAATTTAACTATTGAAGCTCAAGATAATGAGTTGACATACTTAGACTTGGCAGATGTGACTGGTAAAGTAATTTTGAAAAGGGAATTTATTCAATCAACAAGTTTAGATGTTTCTCATATTGCACAAGGAATATATTTTCTTAATTTGAAAACAGTTGAAGGTGAATTAATTAAAAAAGTTATTATTGAATAGTTAAAAGAAACAACATATAAATTAAAAAAAGCTGAGCATTTGCTTGGCTTTTTTATTTAGTAACGGAGACAGGTATCGAGCCTGACTCAGTTTATTTTTACCTCAATTTTCTCAGTCTTTTTCTTTTATTTTTATATTCTTTTAATTTAGATTTATATGTTGACCTGTAATCAAAATATAAAACTTTATTATATTCTTCTAAGAACTCACTCACACTCATTGAAAAATTGTGCTTCCAATGTTCTTCCATGCCAATGCCTGAAGCTCCTTTAAGGTGAGAATTATAAACAGATATTATACCTCTAGATTTGATGTCAAAAAATACAAAATGCAAAAGAGTTGATTCTTTTTCTTTATTAATCTCTGCAACAAAAACTACTAAACCAATACCTGTTTTTTGGTTTAGTAAATATTCAGATAAAAACTTTTCGATAAGCTTATTTGGTATTTCTGCACCAATATTTTCTTCTTTAATCTCCTTATCTTTCTTAGATGATATATTAGGGTTGTCAAATAATAATGGATACCTACCTGTCGTTTCATCTTCTTCAATCATCCTACTTTCATTGCTTCCTATAAGATTCTCAATAAATTTAATATTTACTTTATTAGTATATGAAAAGTCATTAATAACATTCAGATACATCTTTTCCTCAAAGTATGAAGGAGGATTTTCTTTACTTGTATGAACAATCCAAGGAAATACATAATCGTTAATAGGGTGTTTTGTTTTTACAATTGCATGACTAAAATCATATCCATAAAAGTAAATAGTATCCGCCTTATAGATTACGGATACATCTTGAGAATAAGATATAGAAGAAGTAACTAATAATATAATAAGAAGATATTTCAAATTATTATTTTTTAATTTGTTTAAATTCTTTCAACACTTGCCCCTTAAATACTCTACCGATTGCGTGCCTTGTTCCTGAATATCCATATAGAGCATTCATTGTCCCTCTCTTCCATTTAGATTCAAAAATAACTTTATCAGTTTTTGAATCTAAAACATCAATTTTTCCTTTTCTATCCCCCATATTTTTCTCAATAACATACAGTACCAATGTATAGTCAGAATCTTCTTTATCAGAAACAATACTTAAAGAAGTCTTTCCTATTACGTAGCTTTTTAGCATCTCACAAGCATCTTTTCCATCAACATTTACCTCGCCATCGGTATCTTGAAATTGCAAATACACTTTGTCGCCTTCACTCAATTGTGCAGAGACAAATAATGTGAAAATTGAAAAAATAAATGTTGTAATAATAGTTTTCATAAATAATAGTTTTTTAATTTAGCACAAACATAATAAGATTATATAAAAAAGATGAATGATTTAAAAACTTTACTAAAAAAACAACTAATTGAACATCTTAATCTTGAAGATTTCAGTGTTGAAGATATAAAAGATGATACCCCGCTTTTTGGTGATGGTATAGGCTTAGATTCTATTGATGCATTGGAAATTATAGTAATGCTTGACAAAGAGTTTGATATTAAGATATCTAATCCTGAAGAAGGATCGCAAATATTCCAGACTGTAAATACTATTACTGAATTTATTGAAAAACAAAGAGCATAAATGGAAATTTCTGTTACAGGATTAGGCATTATTTCCGCAATAGGTCTAGATTTAGAACAGAATTACAATTCATTAAGGAATCTATCTTCAGGGGTTTCAAAAATTACTTTAATAGAAGGATTGAGCAAAGATTTTCTTGGAGGAGAAGTAAAACTTTCTAACAAAGAACTTGCTGAACTTGCATTTGGGAAAGATGTAAAAGAAAAGTTACCTAGATCCTTATTATTATCATTAATTGCCGCAAAGCAAGCTTGGGGAAATAATAAGCCTAATTCATGTATTAGAACTGCTATGATTGGAGCTACAACAATTGGCGGAATGGATCTCACCGAACAATATTTCAAAACAAAAGAATCAGTTGAATCTTTACATCAACATCCTTGCGGCATAATTACAGACTATTTAGCTAATTATTTTCAGCTTGAAGATTTTAAAACTACTGTTTCAACGGCTTGTTCTTCCTCAGCAAATGCTATAATGCTTGGATCCAGAATGATTCAGAATAACCTTTTTGATAGAGTATTAATTGGAGGAGGAGATGCTTTAACTAAATTTACAATTAACGGTTTTAATTCACTAAGAATTTATGATAATGAACCTTGTAAACCTTTTGATGATAATAGAAATGGATTAAACTTAGGAGAAGCTGCTGGCTACATAATCCTTGAAAACAATAAATCAATAGCAATAACAAAGAATAATAAAATTGCATCTATTCTTGGTTGGGGCAATGCTAATGATTCTTATCACCAAACAGCATCATCTCCAAATGGAGCAGGCGCTCAAAAAGCAATGCAAATAGCACTTGAAGAGGCCAATTTAGTTCCGGATGATATAGATTACATAAATGCACATGGGACAGCTACACCAAATAATGATCTTTCTGAAGGGAGAGCAATAGAAACATTATTTGGTGAAACAACATTGTTTAGCTCTACAAAAGCATATACAGGGCATACTTTAGCTGCTGCTGGAATTATTGAATGTATATTCTCAATTCTATCAATTCAGAATAATACTATTTTTCCAGTTTTAAATAATAATGAAAAGATGTCAGAACTAAAAATTATACCTGTAAAAAAATTAATGAAAAATGTAAAAATTGATACAGTATTATCTAACTCATTTGGCTTTGGAGGAAATAATGCTAGTATAATAATTGGTAGATAATGACATTTATTCACAAATACTCAACCATCTCACAAAGCAATATATTTAAGAAGAATATATTAGACTATTACTTTAATAATCCTACAAATTTTGATGTCATTCATCCCGAATATAAGAAAGTTATTTTAGGAATTAACTTAAGAAGAATGTCTGCAATTGTCAAAATGGGACTAGCAAACACTCTAGTTTGTATCCCTATGCAGAAAGTTGATGCTATTGTAGTTGGTACTGGCCTTGGGTCTATTCATCATACTGAATTATTTTTATCTTCATTCACTGACTCAGAACTATCTACTTTATCACCTACTCCATTCATTAATTCTGTTCACAATACTATCTCCGGAGAAATTGCATTACACACTAAAAACAAGGGATATAATTCTACTTATTCTCAAGGAGGACTTTCTTTTGAAGGGGCGCTAACGGATGCGATTTTATTAGCTAAAGAGGGTCGTAATGTAATTTTAGGAGGAGTTGACGAATCAACCCCTATCCTAAATGATATTATGCATAAGATGGACAGTCAATATAAGTTTACCACAGGATCAACATTTTTCAACCTATCTTCAGTTGAAAAAGATTCTTCAGCAGAAATAATAAATTGTATTATCACAAAAATACAAAAATTAAATTCTCTTATTAATGAGAACTTCAACCCTAATGAAGATTTTATCATTTCAGGGTCTTCCTTTTGCAATAATAGTGAAAGAACTAAATACTTAGATTATTCGAAATTGAGTGGTATATATATGTCCAATTCTGCGTTTGGCATGCAACTAGCTGTAGAATTACTTAACTCTAATATAACTCATATAGAAAATCATAACTTACCTTTAAATATGAAAAGAATATTTATTATTAATTATGCATCAAAGAATGATGTAGGCGTCACAATACTAAGAAAATGATTTTCTTTATATGTATCATTCTATCCTTATTTATTGGTTACTTATTAATTGGAATTTTCAATATTAGACAAAATACTTTTATAAAGTCAATTAATTCAATTGAGATGGGGAGTATTTGCTTAACTTTTGATGACGGACCTGACCCCATAATGACACCGAAAATTCTAAACATACTAAAAAAACACAATGTAAAAGCAAACTTCTTTCTTATAGGCTCTTGCTTGCTAGAGAATGAAAACATTGTGAAAAGGATTCATTCAGAAGGTCATACTATAGGTTGTCATACTTTTAACCATAAACCAACTTTTCCAATTTATTCTAAAAAAAGAATGGAATATGAATTAGTCAAAACAAATAATCTCATTAAGTCAATAACGTCTGATAATGTTGTGCTATTTCGCCCTCCATTTGGAATAACAACACCAGTTATTAGTAAAGTATTAATCAATCTGAAAATGATTTCTGTAGGCTGGGATATCCGTTCATTAGACACAATTATAAGTAATCCAGTTCAACTGTTTAGAAGGATTAAAAAAGGCATTGACCATGGGGGGACCGTAATTCTGTTCCATGATAGATGTGAAAGTTCCTTAGTCATTCTAGAAAAAGTTATTCTTTACTGTTTTGAAAAAGAATTAACATTTAAAACAATTCAAAATGCATAATCTCTTAATTATATTTACAGTATTATTATCTAGTATTACAATAAGTCAGGAAAAAAATATTGAAACAATCCTTAAAGGACATTTTAACCAACTCTCCATAATTGAATGTCAATATTTTCAAGAGAAAGAATTAAGTATGATAACTAGACCTTTAATTTCATCAGGAATTTTTAAATATGAAAAAGATGGAGATATCATTTGGTCTCAAAAAGAGCCATTTGATGAGGAATATTTAATTAGTGAGAAATCAAATAATAAAATAGACAAGTACATAAATCGTTTTATTATTTCGATAATAACAGGAGATATATTGAGTGATCAAACATTAGCAACCAATTATTCAGAAAGCAATAAAGAATATACGATTTCTCTTATTCCAAAAAAAGGGTCTATGAGAGAAAAAATAAAAGAAATTATTTTAATTTTCAATAAAGAAAAAATCTCATTAAACAAATTAGAAGTGCATTCTCAAAATGGGGATTTAACTAAAATTAATTTCTATGAAAATTAAAGAGAAAAAAATATATTCAATTTTAGAGAAAAGACAAGAAAATAGCAGCATTAGTTATTTAATTGAGTTTGATTTCTCTCACCCAGTTTTTAAAGGCCATTTTCCTGGGAAACCTGTGCTACCTGGAGTAATGATGTGCGACATCATCAGATGTCAAATATCAGATGTATTAGGAATAGAGGTTCAGCTTAAAACAGCTAAAAATATTAAGTTTTCTAGAATGATTATCCCTTCAGAAAACAATAATTATAATGTTAAAATATCAATAATTAATAATGAAGAGCAATATGAGGTAAAAGCAATTATTAGTCAGAATGATAATATTTATTTTAAATTAAATGCCAAATACAAAACAAAATAAATCCTTTAAAGATAATTGGTGTGTTATAGTCCCAACCTATAATAATGAAAAAACTTTGTCAAAAGTTATATCTGAGATAATCAAAATTTCATCAAATATTATTGTAGTTAATGATGGGTCTACTGATAGTACTAATCATATTTTAGAGGATTATATTAATAAAATTACAATAATAACTCACAATAAAAATGAAGGAAAAGGGAGGGCATTGAGAAATGGATTTTCCCATGCTATCGATAATGGGTTTCACTATGCTATCACAATCGACTCTGACGGACAGCACTATCCTGAAGATATTTATCAATTCTTAAATGAAATAACTGCAAATCCTGAATCATTAGTTATAGGAGCAAGAGATATGACTCAAGATGGAGTCCCTAAAAAAAGTAGTTTCGGAAATAAATTTTCAAATTTCTGGTTCTGGGCAGAAACAGGTATTTCACTATCAGATACCCAGACTGGCTTTCGGATGTACCCATTAAATAAAATAAAGAATATTACTTTTCTTACTAATAAATTTGAATTTGAGATTGAGATATTGGTTCGATTGGCTTGGAGAGATGTGTCAGTAAAAGAAATTCCAATAAAAGTAAAATATGATATATATGAGCGTGTTTCTCACTTTAGGCCATTTCAAGATTTTGCAAGAATTAGCATTCTAAATACTATTCTATTTACTATTGCTTTACTTTATTATATCCCTTTAAGATTTCTTTATCTTATATTTGGAAAGTTCCAAATTAAAAATCTAATCCAAGAGTTTTTCAGCCAAGAGGGCAGTAATTTACATAAATCATGCTCTGTAGGTTTTGGCGTTTTTATGGGAATAATTCCAATTTGGGGTTTTCAGATGTTAGTTGCTGTTTTCTTATCTTATTTATTAAAGTTAAACAAAGTTATTGTTCTAATATCTAGTAATATTAGTATTCCACCTTTCATTCCATTCATCATATTCGGTAGCTATTATTTTGGACATTTCTTACTTGGAGGAGAAAAATTAGTATTCTCTTCTGATATTGATTTACAAAACATTCAATCAGTATTAAAACAATATATTTTTGGAAGTTTATTATTTGCAATATTCTCAGGGATTATTTTCTTTTGTTTTACCTATCTAAGTCTGAATTTGTCAAATAAATTACGCATAAAAAAATGAGAAAAATATTAGTAACTATACTAAAATGGAGCACTGCTTTAATAATAATTGCACTCATCTTTATAATTGGGCTTGTTCAATTTTCAAAATATAAACTTCACTCTACATCACCTCAAATACCTTCTGAATATAAGGAAATAAATTATTTAATAAAGGATAATAATCGGTTATATTCTTATGGAAAAAGTTGGGCTAATAAAAATGAATATGGTCTTTGGGAAGTGTACTTAGAGGGAGGTGCTTTTGAAAGAGGTGTTGCATATGGAAATTTAATTGAAGAGCCTGTTCAGTATCAAGAAGAAGTTTTTGTAAATAGCATCAATAAAATTGTTCCTTCTAAAGTTTATCAATGGTTTTTAAAAAATTTGATTTACCTTTTTCATGCTGATATAAATAATTATGTATCAGAGGAATTAAAAAATGAAATATTGGGAGTTTCATTGTTTTTTTCAGATGAATATGATTATATTGGAAAGAAATATATGAGAATATTGGCATATCATGCTGCGCATGATTTAGGCCATGCATTGAACAACTACTCACTTGTCGGATGTACCTCCTTTTCTACTTGGGGGAAAAATACAAGAGATGGAGATATTATTCATGCAAGAAATTTTGATTTTTATTTTGGTGATGAGTTTGCGGAAGAGAAAGTTATTCTGATGCTTAAACCAGATAGTGGTTATGCACTTATTTCTTACTCATGGCCGGGTATGATGGGAGTTGTCTCAGGAATGAATGAAAAAGGTTTAGCAGTTACCATTAATGCATCTATGTCAGAACCTCCGACTTCAGCAAGCTTACCTATTTCAATTCTAGTTAGAGAGACACTACAGTTCACAAAAAATCTTAATGAAGCCATAGATTATATCTCAAAAAGAGAAATCTTTGTGTCTGAATCAATAATGATTAGTTCAGCATTAGACAACAAATCAATAATTATCGAGAAAACACCTGAAAAACAAGGTGTTTTCGAAAGTAATGAACTACTAATTTGCTCTAATCATTTTCAAAGCGATCTCTTTGTTAATGATTCAATTAATATTAAAAATATTAAAAAAACTGATTCTAAGCATAGGTTTAATAGAGTTGCCGAGCTAGTTAATCAAAAAGAAACCATTGATGTAAAAAGAGCTATTACTATTTTAAGAGACAAACAGGGAGAAACAGAAGCCAATATTGGTTTAGGAAATCCTCATGCTATTAACCAGTTATTAGCTCATCATGGAGTTGTGTTTGAGCCAAGTAAACTGAATATGTGGATTTCAACACCTCCATATCAGATGGGAGATTTTATATGCTATAATTTAGATAGTATATTTTCTAACGCCAATAATAATAAGACTAATTTTCTGCAAATAATTGAGGAGGACTCTTTTTTATATCATCAAGAGTATTTTGATTTTGAAAGATGGAAGAAAACTAAAAATAAAATTGACGATTACTTATTGTTTAATACTATGAAGCCTATTTTTAATATTGATACATTTATAAGTCTTAATCCAGAGAGCTACAACACTTATTTTATTCTTGGAAGATATTATTTCAAACAAGGTCATTATGAAGACGCAAAACAGATGTTTAAAATAGCGTTAACTAAAAGTTTACCTTCTCAATCATTGATAAATAAGACTAATAATTACCTTATAAGAATAGAATAAAAAATAACAGAAATAATATTATAGTACCATTAGCAACAAATTATGATTAAACTGAACCAAGAATCGCAAGAACTAATAGAAGCCAAAATGCATTAGCAATCATTCCTATCCATCCTAACCATTTCATATTTTTATCACCAATAATACCCATAATACCAAAAACTAATCCAGGTATCAGAAACAACCATGAAACAGAAAATCCAATAAGAAGACAAGATACAGAAACAATTGCTTGCCAATTTAAACTAGCTCCAGATACCATTGGTTCTGTGGTGGTAGTAATCAGTACTTCATCCGCAGGTTGAGTTACAGGAAACGAAGCGTAAGTAACTGAGCTAAGTATTATAGACATAGCAAATAGTAATAAAATATTTTTCATAAGTAATTTAATTGTAGTTAGTACACAAACATAATAAATTTATTATAAAACTAATAATTAAATTTTTTTAATATTTTCTCATGGGTTATATTAGCCCAGTAAACTTTCTAGCTTATCAATTGTTATTTCTGACTCAACAAAACAGAGTTTAAGTGAAAGTTGATCTTTAAAAACATCAACCCACCCAATTAGATTTAGTTTCGTTCTTCCCTCCTTGAGTAAAATATTGGAATATTGTGAAAGCAATTCATAATCTATCTCCTTGTCAATAAAGAAAACACCTTCACTGTTCCATTTATGTTTTATTGAGATTTCGCCAATTACAATATTAGGTAACGTATATACAAATACTGCTGGGCTAACAATCTCTTCATATATTCTTGCTTGATGTTTAATATCTGAATCTAAACAACTTGATTTATTTTGTAAAATAATGCCAATATTAACCTTACCCTTAAGTATTTCTTGATTTTCTCTCACCAAAAGTTCTGCACCTAATACACCTAATTTACAAAGATTATCCATTTTGAAAAATTTAGGATAATTAAGGTCTAATTTGTAGTAGAGTTCTTTTAATGAATCTTCTATAATATTTGATCCCTGGGAAATTTGTACTGAAGTTTTTAATTTATTAAACGATATATGCATTATATTTTCTGAAGTATTGCAGATGCATTAAACCCACCAAAACCAGAAGATGTTTTTAAAATAGTATTTGCATTAAGATTTCTATTTTCAGTTATTACGTTTAATTTTACATCAAAATTTTGACTAGAGAAGCCATTGCATTTTAACAATAAATTATTTTTCATACTTTGCATAGAAATTGCAGTTTCGATTACGCCTGCAGTGCCTAATGTATGGCCAATAAATCCTTTTAGACTATTTATTGGAATATCAGAAAACTCTAATTTCCCAAATGCTTTTGCCTCCATACTGTCATTGTAGGCTGTTGCTGTTCCATGTGCATTAATAAAATCTATATTAGTCGATTCAATGTTACAAATTTCTAAAGTATTTTTAATTGATTGTATTAATCCATGACTTTCTCTATGGGGTGCTGAAATATGATGAGCATCATTAATAGAGCACCCACCTAAGAACCTAAGTGGAACTTGAGAATATATTTCCTTGTTATTACTCATTATAATTGTTGATACAGCTTCCCCTAAAGTTAAACCATTCCTGTTTTCATCAAATGGTCTGCAAGAAGATTTACTTATTGCATGAAAAGACTGGAATCCTTCCAAAACAAAATTAGAGGCAAGATCTCCTCCACAAATTATCACATTATCATAATAATCATTATTTAACATATCATTAGCTATAATTAAAGATTGCAACCCAGATACGCATGCTGTGGATACTACAATCCCTTTATTAATCCAACTAAGTTCTTTAAGTATATTGTTAGGTAAGTAACTGAGATGGGCATCTCTAATGTTATTACTTAACTGATTGATTTCTCCTTTAGTCGTACTCACAATCAATAAAGTTTTTTTTTGTATAAGAATATCTTTGTCTACTAGCTCTATACTTTTTTTAATAGAATCCATCATAAGTGGTAATAGTAGATTTTGAAAAGGAAAAAAATAAGAGGCTAAAACTCCCTTATTATTTTTAATTGAACTTTCTCCATTCTTTAGTTTTTTAAATATCTCTTCCGCACTATTACCTAACGGAGAAATAATATTTTCTGCTCCAATAAACATAACTAAAGTTCTATATATACTCTAAGCTCACAACTCGCAATAGATTTCCCTTCAACTTTAGATACACCAGTAACAATAATAATATTATTTATTTGATTAGTGATAATTATCTTAGTCTTAATCACACTTCCAACTTTAGGTAAGTCATGAATAGTTAAATTTTTAATAGATGCAATATACCCTAAAAGAGGTTTATTGCCTGATTCAATAGTTTCTATACCCATGCTTGCTGCTGCAGATTGAGCAATATGCTCTATAACTCCAGAAGACTGAAAAATATTATCTACTACAAATATATTTTTCTTATTTATTGTGAATAAGGTGTCGGTATTATCTTTTGAATGACTTGTAACTTTGTCAACCATTATAATTGGATCTCTCTGCGGTATTAATAATTGAATATCCATAATTATTTCTTATTATCAAAGATATTAAAGTAATTAAACCATTGATCAGGATAAAGACTTAATTTTTGAGACAATATATTAGCGAAATCATCTGCAATAACTTGTGGGCTAATTGAAAGTTGAGGTTTTGTTGCTGAAAATTGATAATGAAATATACTTTCTTTAATTGCAAACACAAAAGTATAAGGAATATTTAATTTTGAAGCAATCTCAAAAGGACCAGAGGGTAAGAATACCTCTTTCCCGAATATCTTAGTATTAATTGTTTTCGCTCCTTCTATATATCTGTCTGCATGAATACAGATCAATTCTCCATTATCAACTGCTTTTTTAATTTTAATAAGGTGTGAAAAATCATTTTTTACAGCAATTATCTTATAATTACTTTCTCCAACATTTCTTTCAATTAATTTCTTTATTTTCTTAGCTTCTCCATCAAACATAACAACATTAACGGCTCCATTTTGTTTCTTCAGTAGTTCACCAGCTATGTTCCAGCTCCCAAGATGTGCACTGATTAAAATAGCTGCTTGTGAGTTGTCTATTAGATCAATTAGATATTTTTCTCCTGTCTGAGAATAAGAATATTTAGCAGAGTGTTTTGTTAGAATTGATAAATTATCAATTAAAACTCTGCCTAAATTAGTGAAATTCTTATACACAGTATTTCTAATTTTTGATTCATTAAAATTAGGTATAGATCTAAAAGTTGAATATAAGCTTCTTCTAGCTTTTGGAAGGAAAATAAAATAACATGGAACAACAAAATATAGTAGAACGTAAGCAGTTCGTACACCAAATTTTTTAATAAATAGAATAAAAATCTGATAACCCAAAGCAAAGCCTTTCGTTTTGCCAGACCATTTACTCATTAATCTTATTGGCAATCAAGGTGTAGAAGTCATCAAAAGTTATTACTTCTTGAAAATCTTCACCTGTTAACTTAACTTTAAAATTCTCTTCAACAAACACTACTAGATCAACATAATCTAAACTATCTAAGTCAAGAGTTTCTCGAAAATTTGCTTCTCCAACAATTATTGATTCTTCTATTTCGAATTCATCTACTAGAACTTCATTTGTAATCAGGATAATTTTTTTAAGATTCATATTTTTTAATAATTATGTTTGAATTCGTCCCTCCAAAACCAAAAGAGTTTGACATTATAGTATTTAACGCCTTTTTCAGTGGTTTTGCAATAATATTGATTTCTGCTAAAGATTCCTCACTTTTTTTAAAATTTATATTTGGAGCAATGAAGCTGTTCTGCATCATAATAATAGAATAAATAATCTCACTTGCTCCTGACATCCAGCACTCATGTCCTGTCATTGATTTCGTTGAACTTACTGGAGTGTTATGATCTTTAAAAATTGAATGAATTGCTTCAGCCTCACATGCATCTCCTAATGGTGTTGAGGTTGCATGTGCATTAATATAATCTATTTCTTCAGGAAGAATATTTGCATTTTCTAAAGCCATTTTAATAGATCTAATCTGTCCGCCAACATCAGGAGCGCTTATATGTTTACCATTTGAGGAAAAACCATACCCTACAACTTCAGCAATAATTGGAGCGCCCCTCATCAGAGCAGATTCTAATGATTCTAGAACTAAAGTAGCTCCACCACCACTAGGAATTAAGCCATCTCTATCTTTATCAAATGGACTAGATGCTTTTTTAGGATACTTTTCTTTTACTGAGAACACTCCTAATCCATCAAAACTACCAAAGGCATGAGGGTTAACTTCCTGAGCTCCACCACAAATTATTGTATCTTGCATACCTGATTTTATCAAATTATATGCTGTCCCTATTGAATGACCTCCTGAAGAACATGCAGCACTGATAGTAAAATTCACTCCTTTTGTTTTGAAAATAGTTGACAGATTCATGGTGACTGTACTATTCATTGATTGAAATATAGATCCAGAACCTAATAATGTAGTGTCATTCTTTTCTCTTATTTTATCAATACTTTCCATCACAGCTTTTGCAGAAGAATCATTACCAAAAATGATTCCTATGATGTTATTGTCTAAAAACTTATCATCTATTCTTGCATTTCCTAAAGCTTCTTTAGTTGAAACATAAGCATACATTGCTTGTTCTGCTAAACTTACTCTCTGTCTTCTTGATAAAACACCTTTTAAATCAGGAGTGTCTATTATGCCTGTCAATGTAGATCGATATCCCATTTCTTTTCTAACAGAATCAATACCTATTCCACTTCCACCTTCTTTTAGCGACTCAGTAACTTCTTGAATATTTTTTCCTATACATGAATATATTCCAATACCTGTAATAACTACTCTTTTATTCATATTTTAAGAATAAATTCCTCCATTAATATTAATAACTTCTCCTGTAATATATGCTGCTTTATCTGATGCTATAAAGCTAACTAGATGCGCAACCTCTTCAGCTGTTCCAAATCTTCTTAAAGGAATAAACTTTTTTAATTCCTTTTCTGGTAAATCTTTCGTCATATCACTAAAAATAAATCCTGGAGCAATTGCGTTTACTGTAATACCTCTTCTAGCCACTTCTTGTGATAAAGACTTTGAAGCAGCAATTAATCCTCCTTTTGCAGCAGAATAATTAGTTTGTCCAGAATTCCCTTTTAGTCCAGATATTGAAGCGATATTTACAATTCTACCTTTCTTTAGTTTAATCATATCTTGCAAAATATTATTCGTAACATTATAAAACCCCTTTAAGCTTACATCAACAACACTATTCCAATCATCTGCTTCCATCCAAAGAAATAAATTATCTTTTGTAATACCAGCATTATTTACCAACACTTCAATAATATCATCAGGATTATCACTTTTCCATTGATTTAGATTTTCGGCAACACTTTTATTATCTTGAACATTAAATTGTATAATTTCAGCACTTCCTCCTTCTGAGATAATTAACTCTTTAGCTGTATTTGCTGCAAGTGTATTTACAGAATAGTTGATTAGAATATGATAAGAATGATCTTTTGCTAACTGAATAGCTATTGCCCTTCCAATACCTCTTGAAGCGCCAGTAATTAATGCACATTTTTTCATTTTTATATTTTACTGATTTATAGTTTTCTAATACTACAAATTTAATATTTTTGAGAAACTAAATTTGATTATGAGGAGATTTTTATTGTGGTGGATTGATTTCTGGAAGTTTAAACAAAGATTATTTATTTTCTTTTTGATTTTAACTGTTGGTTTTCTTGCTGTTACTGCATTAAAAATTAACTTAGATGAAAATATAAATCAGGTTTTTTCAGATAAAGAGATTTCAAAAATATTAACTTCATCTGAGAGTAAAAAAGTCTTTATTTCTATTAATACCGAAAATTCAGAATTTGAAATTGATGAAATTAAAGAAGCTGTTTTATTTGAACTATCTAATAAAAATCAATTAACTTTTTTAACATATCAGAAAGAGAAATCCTCTTTTCTAGATGTTTTTTATCAGAATATTCCATTCTATTTAGAAGATTCTGACTATACTATTATTAAGAATAGAATCTTTAATATGGATTCTATTCTAACGAGAAATCATAGGTCGTTATTTTCACCAGCTTCAGATATTAAAAAAGGAATTGTTTTTAAAGATCCATTAGGGTTTATGAGTTTAGTGACGAATAAATACAAAGATGTATTTAAAATCTCAAACTATTCAAAGTCAGCATCCTCAAAACAGGCAATACTAATAGGAGATTTAACAAGCAATAGTATAGCCCATGTTACTCCTGTTTACGAAACCTTACAATTAATTAAAAATAAATATAAAGGCAACAATATAGAAATCTCTTTCTTTTCAATTTCATTTATTCCTGTAGTAAATTCAATGCAAATTAAAAAAGATCTAAAGTTAACATTGTCCTTTACAATCATTCTTATTCTCTTAATCCTATTAGTTGTTTTTAGGAGTTATATTTTACCGTTTTTATTTGTTCTTCCTGCTATATTTGGAATGGTTTTTTCTTTAGCATTAATTCATTGGTTTAGAGGAGGGATTTCTGCCATTGCATTGGGGTCGGGTGCAATTATCTTTGGTATTGTCATTGATTATTCCTTTCATTTTTTCTCTCATCAAAAACATAATAAGAATAATAGTAAAACAATAATAGAACTTTACAAGCCTCTCCTGTTTAGTGCATTTACAACTATAATGGCTTTTTACGCCCTAACTCTAACACACTCAAAAGTATTAAATGATTTTGGTTGGTTTGCTACATTTGGTCTAATTGGATCACTTCTTTTTGTTTTGTTAGTGCTTCCAGTAATTAGTCCTATTCCAAAAACATCTAACAAACAAGATGACTTTAGTTTTACTATTCCGAATAAACTAGGTAAATATCTTGCAGTCGGGATATTAGTATTATCTACATTTTTCGTATTCAAAGTAGGTGACGTTTCTTTTGATTCAAATATTGAACACTTGAACTTTTTCCCTGAAGAACTAAAAAATGCTGAAAAAAATCTTCTGGATATTAATTCGGAAGATGATAAAAGCATTTTATTATTTGTAGAGGGTGAAAATAAAGAGATTACTAAAGAAAGAGACTTAGATTTACTTTTTCTCTTAAAAAACCTTAAAGAAGAAAATAAGATTACTAAATATTCTAACCTTTCTCTTTTTAACTTAGCAGAAAGAGATATAACAAATAAGAAACGAGTCTGGAATGATTTTTGGAAAAAGAATCAAGAAACTCTCAAAAATAAGATTGATGATTTTTCTTTAAAAAATGATTACCATAAGAATGCATTTGATGATCTTTTTGGATTAATTGATTCTAATACTGAATTCACTCCTTTATTATCAAATGAAGATGTTTTAAATGAACTAACTAAAGAAAACAGAAAAGGCTGGATTGCTAAAAGCATGATTTCTGTCAAGAAAGAAAATAAGCAAGCAGTTGTTAAATTTTTAAAAGAGAATAACATAAAATATATAGACAAAGCAGGAGTTGCAAGCAAGATGCTTATTGATATAAAAGATGATTTTAACTTTCTATTGTTTTATACTGGAATATTAGTATTTCTCACATTACTTTTGATTTATGGAAGATTTGAATTAGCACTAATTACCTTCCTTCCAATGCTGATTAGCTGGATTTGGATCTTAGGCATATGTGCAATCTTAGAAATCCAATTTAATTTTGTAAATATTATCATCTCCACTTTAATATTTGGAATTGGTGATGATTTTGCAATATTCATATCAGATGGTTATTTAAAAAAATATAAAACCAATAATGACACAATTAGAGTTAACCTAAAAAGCATATTCTTATCAGCATTAACAACAATTATTGCTTTAGGGTCACTTATGCTTGCAAAACACCCTGCAATCAAATCTATTGCTCTCATTTCAATTATTGGGATGATTTCAATACTAATTATCTCATTCTTTCTTCAGCCATTTCTCTTTAAATGGTTAATTATTAATCGAACCGATAAGAAGTTAGCTCCAATTACTCTTTCTAACTTCTTTTCGTCTTTATTTTCTTACACATTATTTGCTGGAGGAAGTTTATTTTTATCTTTACTCTCTTTATTAGTAGCTTTTATACCCTATAACAAAAAGATTTTCAAACCATTGTTTCATTTCTTAATACAAAAAACATGTTGGTTGATTGTCTTTGTAGCAATTAATGTGAGGCGGAAAGAATTTGGAAATAATAATCTTAATTTCTCAAAACCATCACTAATAATTACTAACCATCAATCATTTGTTGATATTTTACAAATGCTAATGTTGAATCCTAAAATAGTTTTGGTGGTTAAAGACTGGGTATATTACTCTCCTATTTTTGGGAGATTAATTAGGTATTTAGATTTCGTAACAATATCTAATGGAATTGAAAATAACCTAGAAAGCATTCAACGATTAATAGATGAGGGTTATTCTGTTATGGTTTTCCCTGAGGGGAGTAGGAGCCAAACTGAAAAACTAGGAAGATTTCATAAAGGGGCTTTTTTAATTGCTGAAAAGTTAAAATTAGATATTACCCCAATTTTATTACACGGATACGGTAATACTATTAGAAAAGGCGATTTTCTTATCAAAAAGTCAATTGTAAGCTATGAAGTATTACCAAGAATCTCATGGAATGACGAAAAATTTGGAGTTGGATATAGAAATAGAAGCAAGGAGATTAAGGACTATTTTTCTAAAGAACTTAGCAGGTTTTCTAAAGGAAGAGAGGATGTAAATTATTTATATGGGAATATCAGATCAAACATTGATTATAAAGGACCTGTTATTGAATGGTATTATAAGATAAAATGGAGATTAGAAAAAAAGAATTATTCATATTACGATTCATTAATACCAAATAATGCACGGATATATGATTTAGGATGTGGATATGGCTTCTTAAGTTGTTTTCTTCATTTAAGATCTGAAGAGCGAGAGCTAATAGGCATAGATTATGATTCTGATAAGATTAATATAGCACAAAATTATTTTATGTTTAAAAATCTACAAAACCTAAAATTCAGTAATCAAAATATTTTAGATGTGAAACTAGAAAATCCTGATGTAATTTTACTAAATGATGTATTACATTATTTAGATGAAAAATCCCAGTTGTCTGTACTAATTAATTGTTTTAAAAATCTAAATGAGAATGGATTAATTTTAATTCGTGAAGGAGAAAAAGATAATAAGAATCATATATTTACAAAGTTTACAGAATTACTGTCAACTAAAATTTTTAGATTTAACAAGACTGATAATAAATTAAGCTTTATTTCATCTTCACATCTTAATGATTTAGCAAAGCAGTTTAGCTTTAAGATTGAAGAGTTTAAGCATTCTAAGATAACATCTAATAAACTTTTTATATTAAGGAAATAATGAAATACGATTTTATAATAATTGGTGGAGGTATGAGTGGCTTAGTTTGTGCATACATATTATCAAAAGAAGGAAAGAAGGTAATTGTATTAGAAAAAAACTCTCAATTAGGCGGGGGACTCCAGATATTTTCAAGAAACAAAACATTATTTGAAACTGGAGTTCATTATGTTGGAGGGCTAGAAGAAGGTCAGGCTTTAAATCAACTATTTAAGTACTTGGGTTTAATGGATAAAATTCAAATTAAACAAATGGATAAAGAAGGTTTTGATAAAATTCATTTTGGCAATGAAAAAAAATATTACTCGCTAGGTCAGGGGTATAGCACTTTCATTAAGAACTTAATTGTAGACTTCCCGCATCAGGAAAAAGAAATTAATGAATACTGTGCGAAAATACAAGACGTTTGTAAAGAATTTCCTTTATATAATTTAGAAGACCAAACTACTTATCCAGTTTCCACTGATAAGATGGAGGGTGTTGCTGAAGTTATTGAAAAGATAATATCAGATAAAAGATTACAAGATGTATTAGCAGCTCAAAATATATTATATGCAGGAAAGAAAGATATAACACCTTTTTATGTACACGCACTTATAGTGAATTCTTATATTGAATCTGCATGGCGTTTTGTAAATGGAAGTTCTCAAGTTGCACGTATTCTTGCGAGATCCATAAAATCTATGGGGGGCAGGGTTCTTAAGAATACTGAAGTTGTTGGTGCGACAATTATAAACAAAAAAGTAACCTCAATAAAATTAGAAGATGGCGCATTATTAGAATCAGAAAATATAATTTCCAGCTTACATCCTTTAGAAACAATTAAAATTTTTGGAGAAGATAATTTTAAAAGAATTTATAAGAATCGAATAAATAAAATTAAAAACTCAATTTCATCATTTGGGGTTAATATCTGTTTTAAAAAGGATACATTTCCATATCTAAATCATAATATTTATCATTTTGAGGAAGGAGGTGTCTGGGATGCAGAAGCATACACTAAAGAAAATTGGCCAAAAGGTCTCTTTTTATGTTTTCATCCATTAAAAAATAATTCTAAATTTGCTGATGGATGTTCAGTTTTAACATATATGCATTATGATGATGTAAAAAAATGGCAGAAAACTTTTAGCACTCATTTTAAGAATAATGATAGAGAGGAAAATTATGAGGTATTTAAAAAAGAATATGAAGAGAAAGTAATAATTTCTTTAGAGAAAATGTATCCAAATATTAGAAGTAGTATAAAATCTGTGCACAGCTCTACACCTTTAACATTAAGAGATTATAATGCCACTCCTTTCGGAACACTATATGGATTTCAAAAAGACAAAAATAACCCTTTAAAATCCTATATCCATACTAAAACTAGTGTTAAGAATTTATATCTAACGGGACAAAGTGTTAACCTTCATGGTGTTTTAGGGGTGACGATTAGTGCTTTGCTTACTTGTTTTAATTTTATTGACAGTAAAAAACTAATGTATGAAATTAGGAAGGCTAAATAATATATTATTATTATTATTTCTATCCTTTTTAGCAAAAGGACAAGTTTCAGGACATATATATAGCTCTGTCACAAAAGAGTCATTGCCATTTTGTAATATTGTATGTAAATCAACTAATATTGGTACTATTACTGATTTAGATGGGGGATTTGAAATTACTGCTAAACAAGGTTCTAAATTAAACATTTCTTTTATTGGCTATAAATCAAAGGAAATAATTGTTGATAATACAAATGTTGGGAGTATCTATTTAGACTTACAATCTAATATGATTGCTGAAGTAAGGGTTGTTATGAAAGAAGACCCTGCTGTTACTCTGATGAAAGAAGTGATTAAAAGAAAGCAACTTTTGAGACCTCTAGGAAATGTTAAAGGGATGGAGGTGCAAGCTCTATCAAAGGTATATCTGTCAGATCCAAATCACAAATTTATTGGTCTTAAAAAATCAAAATTATTTGTTAAGATGACGGATGATATGATTAGTGGAGTGCCTTTTTACATCTCAGAAAAAAGATTGTTTAATGATAGTTTAATAAGTCAGAAAGATTATGGTGTTGGTATTGAACATGATTTTTTTGTAGATTATATTAATTCATTAAATTTTGATTTTGATATCTATGATGATTTAATTAATGTAATGGGGAGAAGTGTTACAAGTCCAATATCTACTAATGCATTTTCTTTTTATAAATATTATCTTATAGATAGTTGCTTCTTAAGTAATAGTTATTGTTACAAGGTGAAATTAACTAAGAAAAGGAAGGGTGATGCTGTTTTATTAGGTGATATTTGGATAGAAAAAAAATCTTTTTTAGTTAAAAAAATAGATGTTTCATTAGAAAATAAATATATTAATCTTTTGGAAGGATTTAGGTTCTCTCAGAGTTTTGACAAAAAAGAGGGGGTGATTTTTGAATCTAGTAATAGTATAGAATTTACAATATCTACAGCTGATCTACCATTTATATCAGATTCGATATCATTGAGAATAAACAAACAGATAAGAAGATATGAGTTTAAGGAAAATAAGTCTATAAAAGATTCAATATTAAATTCAGAAGATATCTTATTTGAAATTGCAATAATTGATTCATTAAATAATGATCCTCATATTAAGTTAATTGCTCAATTAGGTGAGCTATTTATAACCTCATATTACACCATTGGAAAGATCGATGTAGGTCCAATATATAATATGTATTCTAGTAATAAAGTTGAGGGTAAAAGACCTTCAATTTTATTTAGAACTAATAAGTATTTTATGAATAATTTATTAATTTCTAATTATATTGGGTATGGAACTTCAGACAATCGTTATAAATATGGTGTTGAGTTAAAGATAAGAGATAAGGAAAAAAGGAGTTTGGAACTTAGCTTAAGTTATAAAAATTATATTGAGAGTATCGGTGATAAATATATATATAGAGCTATACGTCCTAATTTATTTGAAGCTTCAGGAAATGATGTTTTTACTTCTTTGTTTTCTGGGATGCAAAAAAATAAAATGTTCTACTTTACACAGAGCAGGGCTTCAGTCAAGAAAGAGTTTGGGAATTTGGACGTGTCTACATATTTTTCTGATAAAAGAATTGAAAAGAATATCAATCTTTTAGTTAATAATGATATCCGTCATTCAACTGTAGGATTCGCTTTTCGATTTTCTAAATCAAAGAAATTAAAAAATCATTTTAATACTTTTAATGTAAAATCTACTGCTCCACTTTTTTCAGGAGATATAGCTATTTCTGATAAACAATATTTTAGTACAGATTACAATATTATAAAAGCAAAATTTATAGTTAGACAAAATGTCAATACTACTTTCCTTGGTAGGACTAGATATGTTTTAGATATGGGGTATTATAAGACAAGTGATAATACACCTTTAATTTTTTTAGAGTATCATAGAGGCAATGAATCGTATATTTATGATTTAACAAAATCTTCATTAATGAATCAAAATGAGTTTGTTAGTGATCGATATGTTGCGTTTTATCTTGATCAGCATTTAAATGGTAGAATTTTTAATCACATCCCTTTATTAAATAGATTAGAAATAAGAGAGACAATTACCACTAATATTGTTCTTGGAAATTTACATAATACATCTCTAAGTAATAATCTTCCTGACCGTACTCATGCATTAAATTATAGCATTCCATATGTTGAGGTGGGAATTGGAGTGGAAAATATTTTAAAATTAATTAGAATAAATTTTATTTGGAGATTAACCTATTTAGATAAACCTGAATCTGTTCCTTTTGGTGTTACGGGAGGTATATATTTCTCTTTATGATAATAACCTAGAATCCAGAATGAAAGCAAGTAAAAACTTATATAAAAGATTTAACCCTAATGAGAATTTTGAGAATTTTGATCATATTATTATAGGTTCGGGCATTGGAGGATTGACAGCAGCAACTTGGTTAGCAAAGGCAGGTAAAAAGGTATTAGTTTTAGAGCGACATTATGTTCCTGGTGGTTTTACTCATGTTTTTAAGAGAAGATCAGGATTTAAGTGGGATGTTGGAGTGCATTATGTTGGTAATGTATCAAATTCAGGTTCTTTGAAAAAACTATTTGATTTTATAACCGATTCTAAATTAAAATGGGATTCTATAGGAGATGTATATGATGTTATTCATATTGATGATCAGATTTATGAATTTAAAAGTGGAGAAAAAAACTTTAAGAAACACTTATTAACTTACTTTCCTGATGAACAAGATGCTATATCGTTATATTTAACATTAATTCATAACTCTAACAAAAGAGCAAATTCTTTCTTTCTTGAAAAAACATTTGAACCATTCTTAAGTAAAATGTTTGGATGGATTATTGTAAATCGTTTTCATAAATTTTCAAAAAAAACTACTCTTGAAGTATTACAAAGTGTTACTAATAACAAACGATTAATTGCAGTTTTATGTGCTCAATGTGGTAATTATGGTTTATCACCGAAATATAGTAGCTTTGCTGCGCATGCGCTTATTGTGGGTCATTTCATGGATGGCGCACATTATCCGAATGGCGGGTCTGATAAGATTGCGGATACTATCTTAGATGTATTATATAAAAATAAAGGTGAGTTATATGTCAATGCTGAGGTTTCTAGTATTGTCGTTGTAAATAATAAGGTTAAGGGAGTTAAAGTTAAAGATAAATTCATTGCATGTAATAGTGTTATTAGTAATGTTGGAGTAAATAATACTTTTAATCATCTATTAGCACAAGAGTCTAGAGATATTATGAAATATAACTTTAAAGACCTGGATCCTTCTACAGGACATATGTGCTTATATGTTGGATTAGATAAGTCTGATTTAGAATTAAATTTACCTACACATAATATATGGTATTTTAAAGATGAAAACTTAGATGCTATATTTGAATCAGACAATATTAATACTGCAGCATCTAAATTTTCATATATTTCCTTCCCATCTTCAAAGGATAGAGAATGGAAGGTGTCTCATCCTAATCAGGCTACTATTCAGGTTATCTCATTAGGAGATTATTCTTGGTTTAAAAATTTTGAAAATCAAAAATTTGGAAAAAGAAGTCTCGAATATAAAAATATAAAAAAAGAATATTCTGATATAATGCTTAAACGTTTATATTTATTATTTCCCCAAATTAGAGAACATGTAGTTAAAATTGAGGTTTCAACTCCCTTGTCGACAAAACATTTTTCAAACTATAAATCAGGTGAGATTTATGGAATTTCTCATACTCCAAAACGATTTGATTTAAGATTTCTTAGGCCTAAAACAAAGATTAAGGGGTTAGTATTGGTTGGTCAAGATATTACTATTGTTGGTGTTGCAGGAGCAATGATTTCTGGAATGTTAGCAGCAATTACAATTCTAAAATTTAAAGTAATATTTCTTTTTCTTTCAATGAATAAGTTAAAATAAATTATTTCTACTATTTATTTTCTTGTTCCTCTAAATATTTAGCAAGATTCTTTACGGATTTCTTGTGTCTTGTTACAAATGGATTTGATTGATCCCATGCATAACCTGAAAGAACAGAACATATTTGTCTTTTAATTTTGGATTCAAGAATATTTGAAAAAAATATTTGATGCAAAGTTCCATCATACCATGCATCTATATAAGTACGAAATACTTCAATACCCTTTGAAATTGGTGAAGAATACTCTAAATCCCAATGTACTTCCTCTCCTTTAAGTTCTTTAATCACTAATTTTCCAGCAAGTACACCCGATTCGGCTGCTAAAGTTACGCCTGTAGAAAAGATAGGATCTAAAAATTCAGTTGAATTTCCAGTAAGCACAAATCCTGGCCCATGAAGTTGCTTTACAGCAATAGAGTAAGCTGAAATCATAACAGGCTCAAACACCATCTCAGCATCTTGAAACCTACCTTTTAGTAATGGCTCTTCACTAATTAATAATTTTAATATTTCATTAGGAGTTCCCTTGTATTTTTCAAGGTAATCAGGATTCCCAACAAACCCACATGATGTGTTTCCATTTGAGAAGGGAATTATCCATATCCAAACATCAGGCTTATGAGAAATTGCAATAATTCTATTAGAATCTTCAGTGTCTGATCTATTTATATCTTTAAAATGTGTAAATATTGTTGATCTATTTGGTTGCTCAGAAGGAGTGTTTAGATCTAATAATTTTGGAATAACTCTACCATATCCACTTGCGTCAATAATAAATTTAGCATCTATATTCCTCTTAACACCTTTCTTATTACTAACTGTTGTTGTCGAATTTGTACCACTAAATTGAATGTTTGTAACTTCTGATTCATAATCAATACTAACACCCATTGATTCTACTTTATCTGCTATTACTTTGTCAAATTCATCTCTAGGGACTTGCCAAGTCCAATCTTTACCTTTGGTGAATTTTTCTGAAAAATCAAACTCACATCTCTGCTCACCCTTAAGGAAAATAGCTCCATTTTTTACTTGAAAATTATGTTTCTTTAATTCTTCCAGAACTCCAGCTTCTTCAAAACTATCCATGCATCTTGCGAGCAAACTCTCGCCAATAACGAATCTAGGAAATTTAGTTTTTTCTATTATTTTAATTTTTAATCCGCTTTTATTAGCAATTGCTGCTGCCATTGTTCCTGATGGGCCAGCTCCAATAACTAATACATCAACTTTTTCATTCATCAGTGTGTTTTAATTTTAATTCTAATAATGTATGATACTCTCCAACAGTGTATTGATTTGTAATTTGTAATTGTGTTTTTGAAATAATAGCTTTAAAATCTTTCTCAGAATACATTCTGCTATTTCCATTCGCTATACATGTGAAATACAATGATGTTCCCAAAAGGCAATGTTCTGCTGCATCAAATTTTTGATTATCCCAGAATGTTTCGATAATTAATACTCTTGTATTCTTATCCATAACTTTTGTAATATTGTTTAGAATATCTTTAATTTGAAATTCAGAGAAACAATCAAGAAATTGACTCATCCATATAATTTCATTTTTTTGAGGGAGTGTAATATCTTTAGATAACATATCTTGCTCAAAAAAGGTAACTCTTCCAGAAAAATTATTAGCATCAATCCTTTTCTCTGCAGCAAGTAATTGGTTCTTAAGGTCAACTATAGTAATTTCTATAGTTTGATCATACTTACATAGCTCAAGAGCAAATTTCCCAGTATTCCCGCCAATATCCATTATCTTTTTAGGTGCTGATGATAACACAATTTCCATTGCATCTCTAAAGATAGCGTCTGAATAAAAATGATCAAAGTTGAACCAACTTTTACTTACATCAGAAGGAAGGTCTAACAGTCCTTCATAAATGGTCTCCCATGATCCAAGTTCCTGCAATCCAATAGGCTTTTGTTTTTCAATTGACTCTGTTAAGTGAAATGCTCCTTTATAACAGACATCTTGTACAAAATCTAAGTTAATTGCCGTTTGTTTATCATTAATCAAAAAGAATCCCACAAGTCCTAGCGTAAAATCATCTTTTTCATCTCTTATAACCACATTTACTTTACTAAGCATATCTAATAATAATTTAACTCCATATTCAGATATTGATATCTCTTGAGAAATTTCAACCACTGAGTGATACCCTTTATTATTATTTAAAAATTCTAGTATCCCCAATCTTTTTGAAGCAATAACTGCTTGGAAAACGATTGGATAAAATGTTAGTATTTGAGCCTGATTTATTGCTTCAAGAGCATTTAACTTATTATTTTTCATTATTTGCTTTCCCTTAAGTAATCTTCAATGATAATTAGTCTTTTGTAAAAGATCTCATCATTAGCAGAATGTTTTCCTATTAATTTTTGAACTGAATTTATAATTTTATTTGTTTCATTTGAAACTTTTGTTTCTACTTTTAGTATTTCAATTGCTTTTACGCATGCCATCAACTGTATACTCAAAACTTGAAATGCATTATCAATTACTTTTTTTGTAATTAATGCTGAATTAGTACCCATACTTACTATATCTTGATTGTCATTATTACAAGTAATTGAATGTACGCTCATTGGATTTGACAGCATTTGATTTTCAGCTGTTGTAGAGGTTGCTGTAAATTGCACGCCCTGCATTCCATAATTTAATCCTAACTTCCCAATATTTAAAAACTGTGGTAAAATTTTATTTATTTTTGAGTTTAATAATAAATTAAGCTGTCTCTCAGTTAACATTGTTAATTTAGTAATTGCAACTTTTAACTTATCCATTTCTAGAGAAACATAATCTCCATGAAAATTGCCTCCATGTACAATTTTTTTATTTTCCACATCAATAATAGGATTGTCGTCAACAGAATTTATTTCATTTTCTATTACTTTCTCAGTATAATTTATAGTGTCTAAAATTGGTCCTAAAACTTGAGGGGTACATCTTATGCTGTAAAATTCCTGAAAGTTTTTGTCATCATCTGTATATCTTTTAGTTATCAGTGATGATGATTCTAGTATTTTTCTAATCTCAGATGCTATTTTGTTTTGGCCTTCATGCAATTTAACCTGATTAAGTTCTTTAGAAACATAATCGTCATATGAACCAAATATTTCTAGCATCATTGCTGAAATATTTACACTCCATTTAACTAGTATTTTTGAATCAATCACATTAATCGTTGATAGAGCAGTCATACATGCTGTCCCATTTATTAAAGCTAAACCATCCCGTAATTCAAGTGTGTGTGGTTTAATATTTACTTTCTCTATTAGCTCTGATATGCTCCCTTTTTCTCCTTTACCATTAACACCTTCTCCTTCTCCAATAATACCAAGTGCTAAGTGAGCTAATTGAACTAAATCACCACTTGCTCCTACACCACCATGCTCAAATATATTAGGATATATTTCGTTCTTTAAATAGTTTGAAAGAGTATTTATTAATGATTCGCTAACTGCAGATTTTCCCTGTAAAAATGTGTGAAGTCTAATTATCATTAGTGTTTTTACAACTTTTTTAGAAAGCACTCCCCCCATTCCACTAGAATGGCTTCTTATGAGATTATATTGCAATTCTTTTTGGTCTTTCTCTTGAACCTTAAAGTCAACCATTGGGCCAAAACCAGTGTTTATACCATAAACTAAATTATTCTTTGAGAAAGATTTTAAAAAATCAAATGACTTTAGTACTTTCTTTATATCAGATTCATTATAACTATATGATCTATCTCCATTAATTATTTCTTTTAAAACAGTTATTGTTAATCTATTCATCTATTATCTATTAATCTTATTATTTTTCTATTATTACTACTACTACTAATTTTCATTTTTATCACACTAGCTTTAACAAACTTAATTTCAGGAGTAAATAGTAATTTTGATTTTAAAAAATCTTTCAGAATTTTTAATGATGAAGTTATCAGAAAATCATCACTTATAAATAAACATAATTCATCAGAATTAAATTCATTCAAACTCACTTCAATTACAAATTCTTCTATTTGATTAAATGCATAAATAGTGTCAATAATTGCAGAAGGAAATATTGTTGTTCCTTTAATCTTTAATCTTTGTCCTTTTCTGCCTAATACTGGGCCTAATCTTAATGAAGATCTTCCGCAGCTACATTTTAATCTATATACTTTGCAAATATCTCCAGTTTTATACCTTAGTAGAGGCATTGCTTCAACCCCTAAAGTAGTAATTACAACCTCACCTGACTCCTCATTTCCCACCTCTACTCCATTTTCATCAAGAATCTCAACAAACAAAAGTTCCTCTTGCAAGTGCCCACCTTTTCCAGCACTACATTCCGTAAATGCCGTCATCATCTCAGTTGATGCGTATGTTGAATGTAACTTAATATCCAGTTCTCTTGTAATTGTTTTTCCTAAAGTATTTAATCCTAATTCAGAGTTTCTTATAGGTTCGCCAATACAAATTGCTTTTTTTAATGAAATATTAGAAAAGTCTATATTGTTTTCTTTTGCAAATTTTATCATCTTTAATAAAAATGAAGGAACAGCTATCAAGATATTAGGCTTAAACCTTTCAATCATATCCCATTGATACTTTAGATTGCCTGGGCCAGTGCGAATAATACCAACACCAAGCTCTTGTGCTCCTAAATAATATGCTAATCCTGCCATAAAACATTTATCAATTGTAGTTGTAAGGAGTACTTTATCTCCTTTTGATAATCCACAAAGTTTAAAAGAATTACTTTCATTAGTGCCTAATCGTTTTAAGTCATTTTCATTTAGGTAAAATGAAACCGGCTGACCCATTGTTCCTGATGTAGTTATGAAATCTCTAACCTTATTCTCATGAACACATAAGAAATCTTTATTGAATTTAGCAATATCATTTTTAGTAGTATAAGGAAATTGTTTAAATTCAGAAAGGTGATTAATTTGATTATAATCTTTAAGAATATTTTTATAGAAGCTAGAATGTTTCTTAATATAATTTATTTGATTATTGATTTTCTCAATTATTTCCAACTAATTTATTTTTAATTATATTCAATAGTTATTTCTACAAAAATAGAAAATAGTTTTACTTTTTTATAACTATAACTATAATTATATTATTCAATATAATTTTTCTAATACAATTGTAATTGGCATAATTATGAAAAAACTACTACTTGTGTGAAATTGTTTTTATCTACTTTAAAATTGTTAAATTTTTGTATATTGGCCAATTATTAAGGGGAAGCTGAAAACCTAAAAGAGTAAGCATATTTAAATATTATGAAAATGAATAAAATTATAATTAATGCTTTTTTAATGTTGTTTCTATTTGCATCATGTTCAACAACAGTAAGTACTGAAAAAATTGGTAAAGTGAAGTCAGAAGATAAGCTTGTAAAAGAATACTGTAAGTCATCAAGTGATAAGAACTTTTTTAGAGCAAGCGCAACAATTAAACATCCTGATTTAGGAGAAAGTGAGTATGAAGCTGTACAATTTGCTAAAGCTCAAATGGCAGAAAATATTTCGCAACAAATCAAGTCAGTTACTGATAGGTACAAAAAAACTAGAACTATAAATGGTGTAGTAGAATTTGATAAATCAGTTGAAGGAATTACAAGATATAGAACTGAAGTTGATTTATCTGAAGTAAAAGTTATTTGCACAAAGGTTCTTAGACTAAAAGAAGAAGGTGTTTATCAGAGATTTGTAGCTGTTGAGATGTCTAAACAAGCAATAATCGAAAATATTGAAGAAAAAATATCTAAAGATGATGCTACGTATCAAGATTATAAAAGAAGTGAAATGAGAAAAATTTTAGATTCTGAATTGTAAAGTTAGAATGAGGAATTTATTTCTTGTATTATTATTCTCACTATTTTATATTTCTAATGTTTCTCCCCAATCATCAATAAAAGTTATTGCAGAATATACTTATACTGGTAATAAAAAGCAAAGCATAAAGGAAGTTGAAGGGGAGGCAATCAATCATGCTAAGATTAAAGCCTTGTCAAAAGCAGGGGTAAAGGAACATGTTAGGGCGTATTCTAGTTTATATAGAAGAACAGAAAATAACGAGTATGAAAGCTCACTAACATCTAATTTCTTTTCTGAAAAGCAAGGAGCTGTTACAGCCTATAGTGTTATTGATAAATCTCATACTTATACAGAAGAAGGGCTTCCTGTTTATTATGTAAAAATTAGTGCAAGTGTTATTAAATATGAAACGGATTCCGATTACAATTTCAAGGCTTTAATTGATGGTTTGTCCCCAGTTTATTCTTATGATAATGAAAAGGTACAAAATGTAAAGGATCCTAAAGATGGATGTGCAGTAAAGTTTAACTTTACTCCTACCAAGGATACTTATTTAACAATTTTCACTTTATGGAATGATGAGGTTTATATGCTTTTCCCTAATAAAGATGAAAATATTCGAGCAAAAAGAGATGGTAAAACTATTTTTAAGAAAAGCAAAGTGTATGAATATGGAGACGATCCAGAAATTTGGTTTGATGCTGAAGGTAAAAGTACTGGATATCGTTTATTAATTGTAATGCATAAGGAGGAGAGAATATTTCATAAAACTTTAAATAGTGAAAATATGTGGGAATGGATTTTTGAAATACCAAGGGAGTTGAGACATGTTGCAATTGAAGATTTTACAGTTTACAACAAACAATGAAAAAACTACTACTTATATTACTTTTTTTACCAATGCTTGGTTTTTCTCAGTTTGGTAAATATACAAGTTCAGGGCAATTTGGCATATATTGGAATACTAATGTAACGGAGTGGTGGAATAACATACCTATAAATGCTCGAGCATATGATGTAGTTCCAGGTTACACTTATTATGATGGTAATACCGGATGGGAAAACGAACCTGATCAACTTACTGATTCACTTGTTAGTTATAATCTTTTAAGAGGATCGGTAGGGTTTTTTTATAACTTTAAGAGTAAATTAGTTTTTAACAAACGTATTAATCTTGGTGCTGATTACTTTTATTATTACCCAACTGAACTATACAAAGAGTCTATAGAACAGTATATAAGTCATTATGATAAGTATGGTAATCTTGAAACATCTGGTGAGGGTGGAAATAGAAGGAGTTACTTAAGAATTACTACTGGATTAGGAATTCCTGTCTGGTATTTTAAGAGTACTTCAACTGATTTTAATGTTAATAATATTATGTATATTGGGCCAGATGCTGCTAATACTATTGATGTTAATCTAACATTTAATGCTGGTATCTGTCAAGTTATAATGGGTTATGAAACAAGTGCTAAATTATCTTCTGATTTTAGAAATTATTATCTAACTGATGATGAAGGGTATAGGCTTAGTGAGTCTGAGAATTATGTGCAGTTTCCTAATTTCTATATTTCTTTAAGATTAGGCTTATCTATTCCGGTAGGTGAGAATACATGGCTAGATCAGAATCAATATAATGGAATATCTTCCTCCTCATCTTCTTCCTCCTCTACCTATGCATTAAAACCTACAAAAGGATGTGTTAAAGGTAATTGTAATAATGGAAAAGGAGTATATATAGATAATCAAGGCAGGTATAAAGGTAGATTTAAAAATGGAGTACATCACGGACAAGGGGTGATGAATTTTTCTGATGGCAGTTCTTATGATGGTAAATGGAGATCAGGAAATAGGCATGGAAAAGGCACTTATATTAGTAAATATATGGAAGAGCTTGCTGGAGATTGGATTGATGATGAATTTGCAGATCCAAAATTAAAGCCAGAGCTTACTATACGTAATATTGTATTTAAAGATAGTGATGGAGATGATGAAATTTATGCTGAAGAATCAGGAAGGATTAATTTTGAACTTGAAAATATTGGAAAAGGAACTGCATATAACATTATATTTACCATTAAAGATTTGAATAATGTTAAAGGCTTAGAATTTAAGAGAAGAATTCGGATAGAGAAGTTAAAATCAGGGAAGAAAGAAAAAATAAGTATTCCAGTGACAAGTAATTTAGATCTTAAGACTGGTTTAGTAAATATTAAGATTAAAGCTGAAGAGTTAAATGGTTTTCCTCCAGATGATTTTTCTATTAATTTCAAAAGTTTAGCATATATTAATCCGGACCTTAAGATTATAGATTATCATTTTTCTAGTTTGGAGGAGGGTCAGAATAAATTATTAGTAAATGATAGAGCTTCTCTTACTTTCATTGTGCAAAATAGAGGGCAGGGAAGGGCGCAAGACATTGTTGTGAATCTAGATTTCACTTCAAATGAGAATATTTTTAATGTTGATGAAAAGTCTGTTACTATTAGATCTTTGTCTCCAAATGAATCTAGAAAAATTGATTTTGAATTTTTTACAAATTCTAAATTTAACAAAAAGAATATAGGCATATCTGTTGATGTAAAAGAGAAATTCAATAAATATGGAGATAGCAAGGTTCTGTCGCAAGAAATTGGGAAAGATATTCGATCTAATCTTATTGTTAATTATAATGGAGGTGATGTAAGGGAGGAGGTTGTAATTGATAATTTGAGTCTTACCTCTTCAGTTGACAAAAACATACCTACTAATAGAAAGGTAAATAAAAGATTTGCCTTAGTAATCGGTAATGAGGATTATGCTTCACATCAATCCGACTTACAAAAGGAACAAAATGTAGATTATGCAGTAAATGATGCCATGGTGTTTGAGCAGTATGCTTTAAGA
>CESE01045043.1_pt1 | contig 32038 bp, 27 predicted proteins | sample 350271 | NCBI WGS metagenome assembly CESE01 (sample SAMEA2621536, study PRJEB7988) | marine metagenome | isolation source: saline water (ENVO:00002010), including | reverse complement strand
ACTAAAACAAAATCTAATAAAACTTTCAAAAAAAATAATTCTTACAAATCTAATAATCGATCAAATGATAGATCAAATTCATTCAAATCAAACAACCGATCTAATTCATTTAAATCAAATAACCGATCTAATTCTAGGCCTTCAGGTGGAGGATCAGGAAGAACAAAGCCTAAAAAATAAATTAGGCTTATAATATTTTAATAATGAAAATATACTACAAAATATCTATCGTAATATTATCTTTTCTTAGCATTATAGAATGTAAGGCTCAAAATGAATTTGATGCCTTAAGATATTCACAAATGAATATCTCCGGGACAGCAAAATATTCATCAATGTCTGGAGCATTCGGTTCATTAGGAGGCGATTTTTCAGGACTAAGTAGTAACCCAGCTGGTTTAGGTATGTATCAATTTACAGAAGTAACATTTACCCCTCATTTGATTTCTAATAATACAACATCATACTATAACAACTTATCATTTGAAGAAGAAAGTTCAGATGGGAGAATAGGAAATATTGGCTTAGTACTTTCCTATGCAAAAGATGACCCAGACTGGAAAAGAGTTAACTTTGGAATAGGTTGGAATCAACTTGCAGACTACAATAAAAATATTTACATATATAATCAAAATCAAACATCCAGCTTAGCTGATAATTTTCTATCAATAGCGCAAGGCAATACAATTAATAATCTAAATTCATTTTTTGCTGCACCTGCATTTTGGACTGACATTATTGACTTGTCAGATAATTCTACTGATTCTAATGGCTATATATATGATAATGGAAATTATATTTCACATGTTGCTAGTAACAGTAACAAAAATCAGATTCATATGGTTAATGCAAATGGAGGTATGAATGAATTTGTTTTATCTATAGGCTCTTCTTATCAAGAGAAGTTTTATATAGGAGCAACATTAGGTTTCCCTAGCCTTAACTACAGCGAATCCACTAAACATACTGAGAGCGGGTTTGAAGACACCATTAATAATTTAGAGGCGTTTTCATATACTCAAGATCTTATAGCTAGCGGTACAGGAATAAATCTAAAATTAGGAGGGATATATAGATTAAATGATCAAATAAAAATTGGAGGAGCTCTTCATTCCCCAACATATTTCACAATTCAAGAAGAATTTCAAACACTTACAACAACAAGATTTAACGATACAAGTTACAATGAATATTCACCAAATAATTTTTTCGAATACAATTTAATTACTCCGTGGAAAGCAATTGCTAGCGTTTCTGCTAATTTCAGTAGCTCGATAATTAGTATTGAATATGAAATAATTGATTATTCCACTGCTTCATTTGATATAGAAAATTATTATATGGATGATGGCAGTCAAGTTTTCTATGATGAAAACAATGCTATAAATAATACATTTATTAAAACTGAGAATATTAGATTTGGAGCCGAGACTAAATTTAAAAACTTAAATCTAAGAGCAGGATATGCTCTTTATGGAAGCCCATATAAAAACGATAATGATGAATCTCTAAACAGAGAAAACTTTTCATTTGGGTTAGGAGTTAATAATGGTGGTTATTATATCGACTTTGCATATGTTTTATCACAATATAAAGAAAATTATCAGATGTATAATGAAGAATTTATAGCCTCTAAAGATCTTATACACACAAATCACAACTTGCTTGTCACTTTAGGATTTAGATACTAGCTATTCTATTTAATCCAGAAGTTGCGCTTTGATGAATGCCATTAGAATAATTAAAATTTTGAAACTCTAAACATTTATGAAAATATTTCTTTGCTAATTTTAGAGAATTATTTTTTTCATAAATCAAGCCGATTTGAAGAGCTGACATAGGTAAATAGTAAAGATTATCTTCATCACTCAAGCTCAATACTTTATTGTATAAATTTATAGTAATTTCCGAACTCTTATCTAGTTTCTGGGATACTCTTGCATACCTATAATAGTATTCAATAAAATGGATAGAATCACGAAAATCAGATATATTTATAAGGCCTAATATTTTCTTTGACTCTGTAAAATACCCCCCATCGTAAAGCAATCTAGATTTTAAAATTTCTTTATCTAATATAGCATCATTTACAGCGTAATTTAAAGCTTGTTTATCTTCGTCAATTACAATATATCCTTTAGAGAGGGTTAGACTATCATATAGATATTCTTTTATTGAATCTTCTTCTAAAAATGAAATAAGCGATAATTTATTATATGCTGATTTTATATAATTTCTACCTTTAAACTCATTTATAAAAGCATTAAAATATTTTTTTGAATCTTTAAAATCAAGTTTATACATTTTTGACATTGCAGACAAATATTTTAGATAAGGAAATGGATATGCTTCATAAGCTTTTGAATCTGATTCTAAAATTTGGATACATAAATCATTCTGGCCTAATTTGCTATGTAAGCGAGCAACACAAAACTTCATCAAATCACTGCTTAAATATGCATCTCCAATTGTTTCAATTAACTTTTCATAAGAACTATTATCATTATTCATATTCATTTCTAAAAATGAAATTAGAAATAATGTTTCTAATTTGTATATCTTATAATCTTCAGAAATCTCTGTAGATTCTAAAAAGGAATATAATTGTATGAAACCGGAGTTAATACTCCCCTTCAATCCTATAACATCTATAATCCAACTATAAGATTTTGGTACAGATCCTATTAATATTTGTAATACACCTAGACTTTTTTGATTAAGAATAAATTCAGGAAATTTTTTTGAATTTTTCTGCAACAGTCTATATGCTTTTTGAAGTTCATAAGCTGCTTGAACATATTCTTTAAATTTTATTCTAGCAAAAGCCCATTGCAAGTGCAATTCTGCCTGAGAAAAAAGATAATAAGGAGATTCTCTATCACAGTTATATAACGCATACAGCCTATTAGATTTATTTTTTTTTGCTTCTAAAAAATATAACTGCTCTTCGCCTACTATAATTTTTAAGAAATCTATATAATTTTCATTTATAATAATAAGACCGTTAGAGGAATTATTTTTCTTTTCTAAATTAATATAATTTTGTGCTTGACTAAATTCAAGATTCATAATATGCTTATAAGCTTTATGCATATTACTATTCATCTCAAATGATGCAAAACAAGTGTTAGAAATAAAAAGGAAAAGAAATGTTAAGATTCTCATAAAATAAAAATGGGATTTCAAAAATATGAAATCCCATCTAAATAATTTACAAAGAAGACGCTCTAATTATTGTTCAAGAAAATTTGAATCAACTAAAATCCTACCACAATGCTCACAAACGATTACTTTTTTATGCATTTGAATATCTAATTGACGTTGTGGTGGTACTTGATTAAAACATCCCCCACAAGCATCTCTGTCAACAGAAACAACAGCTAAACCATTCTTAACCTTGTTACGAATTCTAGTGTAAGATCCTAAGAGTCTATCTTCAATTACTTTCTGAGCTTTTTCAGATTTCTTCATTAATACTTTCTCCTCTTTCTCTGTCTCTTTTACAATAGCATCTAACTCTTCCTTCTTTAATTTTAATTCTTCTTCCCTATCAGCTATTTGCAGTTTAGAAGCATCAATTATTTCTGTTTTATGAAGCACCTTAGCCTTAAGTTCAATAATATTTTTTTCGCTTAATTGAATCTCAAGATTTTTATATTCTAGCTCTTTAGTTAAAGAAGAAAACTCTCTATTATTTTTTATATTTTTTAGTTGCTTTTCATACTTTTTTATAAGTTCTGTAGCTTCTAAAATATTATTGTTCTTAGCTGTTAAATTTGAATTAACTTCTTCAAGTTCATTAGAAAGTTTTTCTAATCGAGTTTTTAATCCTTCAATTAAATCTTCTAAATCTTCTATTTCAAGAGGAAGCTCTCCTCTAACAATTCTAATTTTGTCAACTTCTGAATCAATGATTTGAAGCTGATGTAATGCTCTTAATCTATCTTCAACTGTTACTGATAATTTTTCTTTTTTAGCCATCTTATATATAATTTATAGGATTCGTTTTAACTTGTGATAAATGGACGGCGAATTTAGTGATTTTTTTTCTAAGGAAATCATAAATCAAGTCCTTTGTATATTGTTCGCTTTCAAAGTGTCCAATATCAGCTATAATTATCTTATTATCTGCATCAAAAAACTCATGATATTTGAAATCACTAGAGATGAAAATATCTGCATTACTATTAATAGCAGTTGATAGGAGAAAACTTCCCGAACCTCCACATACTGCTACAGTTTTAATCTTTTTATCAATTAACTCTGTGTAGCGAACACAACTTGTATTCATTTTAATTTTTAAACTTGATATAAACTTTGCAGGATCAATAGATTCATTTAATTCACCTATTAAGCCAGCTCCAACAGATTTAAATTTAATATTTAAAGAGAAAATTTGATATGCAACTTCCTCATAAGGATGAATATCTTCTAAACATTTAATAATTTTTGACTCAATATTTTTCGGGAATACTAAATCTAATTTTATTTCTTTTTCTTTATGTAGAACTCCCTTTTCTCCTACAAAAGGATTACTCTCAGATTTTGGCAAAAAAGTACCTATTCCTTCTGAAGAAAAGCTACAATTATCATAATCTCCAATAGACCCTGCTCCTATTTGAAAAAGATTTTTTCTTAAAATTTCTACATGATCTTTAGGACAATAAACAACAAGTTGTTTTAATACATCATATTTAGGTTGTAAAATCTTACAATTTAAAAGACCTAACTTATTTGCTATAGAAGAATTAACACCGTCAATAATATTATCTAGATTAGTATGAATAGCATAAATCGAAATATTATTTTTAATGGCTTTTATAATTATTCTTTCAACATAAGTATCTCCACTTAGTTTTTTCAATGGATTAAATAAAATAGGATGATGAGCTATAATTAAATTACATTTCTTTTTAATAGCCTCGTCAATAATCTTTTCTGTGCAATCTAATGTTACTAAAACTCCTTCTAAATCATCATTAAGACTACCAACAATTAATCCTGAATTATCGTAATTTTCTTGATAGGAAAGTGGAGCCCATTCCTCAAGAATATTGGTTATATTATGTATTTTCATTTTTCAAATTTAATAAACTTGAATAAAACAAAGTAAATTCTAAAATTTCTATCTTTGTAATATGAGGATTCTTTTAATACCATTATCGATTATTTACCTTATTTATTTAAATATTAAGAATTTTTTATTTATTTCTGGAATTCTAAAATCTACTCAATTTAATATTCCTGTGATATGTATTGGTAATTTATCTTTTGGAGGCTCAGGAAAAACTCCCCATACAGACTTTATTGTTAATTTTTTAAAGAAAAAATATAAAGTGGCCATTCTAAGCAGGGGATATAAAAGGAAAAGTAGTGGTTTTATTGAGGTAAATATAAATGATAGTTTTAGAAGAGTTGGAGATGAGCCCCTTTTACTAAAAAGAAAACACACAAACTCACTTGTAATTGTATGTGAAAATAGAAAATTTGCAATCACAAAAATCATACAGGAACATAAGGATATAGATGTCATTATTCTTGATGATGGCTTACAGCATAGAAAAATTCAAGCTGGTTTAAATATACTATTAACACCATATCACAATCTGTATTTTAATGATTATTTATTTCCATTTGGATCATTAAGAGATAGAAAAAATGAGAGTAAACGAGCAGATAATATAATCATCACTAAAAGTCCAAATCTAATTTCTTTATTAAAGAAAAAAGAAATAACTAAAAAAGCCATGTTCCATAAAGAGGATGAATGTTTTTTTTCAGAGATTAAATATGAAAAATGCATACATCTTTTTAATAGCTCAAAACAAAAAATACCTGAAGAGGTTTTACTCGTAACAGGAATTGCTGACACTCATTCATTAATTGAATATTTAGTGAGTAGTAATACCAGATTTACGCACATCACTTTTAAAGATCATCATGATTATAATGAAAAAGATATCCGAAAAATTATCCAACATTTTGAGATAAACCAAACAACAAAAAGACTTATATTGACCACCGAAAAAGATGCTGTCAAACTTTTAGAGTTTGAAAGCCTTTTAAAAGACTTACCTATTTATTATTTACCAATTAATATTAAATTTCAAGAAGAAGTAAAATTTAAAAAACTCATATCAGAATATGTTAGAAAAAATAAAAGAAACAGCTAATTTTTTAAAATCTAAAACAAATTTCAATCCAAATATTGGAATTGTTCTAGGAACTGGACTTGGCAAGCTTGTTAATGAAATTGATATTAAGCACTCGATATCATACAAAGATATTCCTAATTTCTGCTTATCTACAGTTGAAGGGCATAGTGGAAAATTAATATTTGGATTGATTGAGGGGAAACAAGTTGTTGTTATGCAAGGAAGGTTTCATTTTTACGAAGGATATCATATTCATGACGTTGTTTTTCCGATTAGAGTTATGAATGCTTTAGGAATAAAAAAACTTTTAGTTTCAAATGCTAGCGGAGGAATTAATCCTGATTATGAAATTGGAGATTTAATGATTTTAGATGATCATATAAATTTAATACCAAATCCGTTAATAGGTAGAAACATAAATGAGCTGGGGCCACGTTTTCCTGACATGAGTGAGCCATATAATCCTACAATGATTCAACTTGCAACTAAGATTGCCAATGACAATAATATTAAAAACCATGTAGGTACTTATGTAGGGGTTACTGGTCCAACTTTAGAAACTCCGGCAGAATACTCCTATTTTCGTTTTATTGGAGGGGATACTGTTGGAATGTCAACAGTACCAGAAGTCATAATAGCTCGACATATGAATATTGACTGCTTTGCAATTTCTGTCATAACAGATTTAGGTGTCCCTGGAAAAATACAGAAAATAACTCATGAAGATGTTCAGTCAGTTGCTGAAATAGCTGAGCCTAAACTAACTTTAATTATTAAAGAACTAATATCTAATATTTAAAAATGAAAAAATATATTTTAATTACAATAATCTTATTTATATTCCAATTCACCTCTTATGGACAACTTAATACTAGCCTTTTATTTAATTGGAATGACACATCATTAGTAGGATCATCTGCATATAATAATACTTACAATGAAATCTGGGGTTTAAACATTAATAGCTCAGAAATTGCAATTATTGGATCTACTGCGGGTACACATTTCTTTGATGTAACCAATCCAATTAATAGTCTTGAAGTAGCTTTTTTAGCAGGAGCCTATACTGGTACTGGCGTTATTCACAGAGATTATCATGATTTTAATGGATATCTTTATATTGTTTGCGATGAAGGAAGTACATCTACTTTGCAAATTGTAGACATAAGTAACTTACCAACATCGATAAACACAGTGTATGATTCAAATAATTTATTTACAAAATCTCATAATATTTTTATTGATACTGCTACAGCTAAACTATATGCTTGTGCTTCTAATAATGCAATGGATGTTTACAGCTTACACATACCCACTGCGCCAGAATTAATTTATAGTTACAGTGCAGTAGGACATGTCCATGATGCCTATGTAAGGAACGATACAGCTTTTCTGAATTGTGGTAATCAAGGCTTAAGAATAATGGATTTTTCTATGGTTAATAATATGGGAGATCAACCTACTCAATTAGCTTCATTAACGTCATATCCTGATGCAGGATATAATCATTCAGGATGGCTAAGTGATGATGGTACAGTTTATGCAATGCAAGATGAAAATCACGGCTATGACATGAAAATACTAGATGTAAGTGATTTCAACAATATAAGCGTCATTGCCACATTAAATTCTGGAGTTGACGGACAATCTATGGCTCATAATGGAATTATTAAAGACGACCTTTTATATGTCGCCTATTATCATGATGGTTTAAGAATTTTTGACATAAGTGACCCAAGTAGCCCTGTTCAAGTAAATAATTATGACACATATGCTCCTAACAATCATACATCATATAGAGGAGCATGGGGAGTATACCCTAATTTAAATTCAGGAAATATTTTAGTCTCTGATATGCAATCTGGGCTGTATGTTTTAGAGATGACGAGTAACTCAACACAAACTATAAATATATTGTCAAAGAATCACAAGATTTACCCAAACCCTGCCTCAAACGTGTTAAATATAATCTCAAAGCAAGCAGATAAAATTAAGTTATTTGACAGTTTTGGAAGGAAAGTAACTGAAAGGAATTTGAATCAAGAGTTAGTCACCTTAAATATAAAAAATCTAAGGAGTGGTCTTTATTTTTATGAATTATCTAACAATAATCAAACCATTTCAAATGGAAAAATTATTTTTGAATAAATATGGAGAATAATAATAAATATGAAGCAGTAATAGGCCTTGAAGTTCATGCTCAATTACTTACAAACACCAAAGCCTACTCTAGTGATGAAAATATTTATGGAGCAATTCCTAACACAAAAACATCTGCAATAACCTTAGGCCACCCAGGAACACTTCCTGTTAGTAATAAAAAAGTTATTGAGTATGCAGTAAAGCTAGGCATTGCAGTGGGCGCAGAAATTAGAAAAGTAAATAGATATGCTAGAAAAAACTATTTCTATGCTGACCTTCCTAAAGGATATCAAATCACTCAAGATGACACCCCAATTTGTAATGGTGGGTTTATAGAAATTCCGTGTAAGAAAAATAAAACTAGAAAAATAAATATCACAAGAATTCATATGGAGGAAGATGCTGGAAAAAGCATTCATGATCTTGATCCTTTTAATACTCTCATTGACCTTAATAGAGCTGGGGTTCCTCTATTAGAGATTGTTTCAGAACCAGAAATAAAAAGTGGAGAAGAAGCATTTGATTATATTATGGAGGTAAGGAAACTAGTGAGACACTTGGGTATTTGTGATGGTAATATGGAAGAAGGAAGTTTAAGGTGTGATGCTAATATATCTGTCATGATTAAAGGAGCTAAAACATTTGGAACTAAAGTGGAAGTAAAAAATATGAATTCCTCTAGAAATGTTAGAAATGCGATAGATTTTGAAATAAAACGTCAAATAGATATAATTGAAAAAGGTGGTAGTATTGTTCATGAAACAAGAGGTTTTGACGCGAGTAAAGGAGTAACTTTATCTCAAAGACATAAAGAAGAAGCGAATGATTACAGATATTTTCCTGAGCCAGATTTACAACCAATAGAAATAACAACGGAGTATATTAGTAAGGTAAAAGAAAATATGCCTTTACTTCCAAAAGAGCTTTTTGTAACATATACAGAACAATATAAATTATCTGATTATGACGCTTCATTAATTATAGAAGACAAAAATATTGCATCATATTTTAATCAGCTATGTAAATTAACTAATAACTACAAGGCTGCAGCAAATTTCATTAACGGAGTAATAAAGTCACACCTTAATGAAAAAGCACTAAATATTACTGAGTTAAATATAAAGCCAATAGTAATATCTGATTTAATCAGATTAATAGATGACAAGAAAATCAGCAATTCAGTGGCGACATCAAAAATATTTCCAATTTTATTGAATTCAAATCAAACTGCAGAAATGATTGCTATTGAGAATAATTGGATTCAAGAAAGTGACGATAAAGTTTTAAAAGAATTAATTAAAGACGTATTGGCAAAATTTCCTCAAAAAGTTGAGGAGTATAGAAATGGTAAGAAAGGTCTTATAGGCATGTTTATGGGTGAAGTGATGAAACTATCTAAAGGAAAGGCAGATCCAAAGATTACAAATATTTTACTAAGAGATCAGCTAGAAATATGATAAAAGATAAAATTTACTTTGCTTCAGACTTTCATCTAGGATCACCAAATTTTCAAGCTAGTCTAAATAGAGAGAAAAAGATAATTCGATGGTTAAATACTATAGAAAAAGATGCTAAATCTATTTATCTTATGGGGGATATATTTGATTTTTGGTTTGAATACAAGAAGGTAGTTCCAAAAGGGTTTGTTCGGTTATTTGGAAAAATTGCTGAATTAACTGATAAAGGTATTGATATTATATTTTTCACTGGCAATCATGATATGTGGGTTAGCGATTACTTTCAGAAAGAACTTGGAATATCTGTCATAAAAAAAGAATGTATAGTAAGTATTAGTGGGGTTAAGTTATTTATTGGTCATGGAGATGGCTTAGGAAATGGAGACAATAAATACAAAATATTAAAAAATATTTTTAAATCAAAAGTTTGTAATTGGTTATTTTCTAGGATACATCCAAATTTAGGATTATTAATTGGACAAAAATGGTCGTTAAGCAGTAGTAAAAGTCAAAATAATCAAAACATAAATAAACTCAAAAATAATCAACTTATTAATTATAGCAAACAACAACAAAAACTTAATAAAGTAGATTATTATATTTTTGGACATACCCATAGCCCCTTAGAAATAGATATTGATAGTGAGTACAAATATGTCAACTTAGGAGATTGGATCAACTATAATACATACGCTGTTCTTTATCAAAAATCATTAAAACTTAAAACTTTTAAATAAAAAAAGGAGCGAAAATTTTCGCTCCTTTTTTTATTAAATATTAAGTAGATCCCTATTTATTAAGAATTACTTTTTCTGTTAGAATGTTAACACCCTCACTATAAACATTTATGAAATAAATACCTCTATCTAAATATGTTAGATTAGTACTTAATTGAAGACTATTATCTAAAACTATTCCACTAAATAAAGATTTAACTTTTTTACCTAAGACATTAACAATATTAACATCTAAGTTATTATCTAAAACATTTTCTATAATTATGTTAGTATTATCCACAGTAGGGTTTGGGAAAACTGATATTCTTTGAAGAGAATTCGAAGGCTCTAGTAATAGGCTAGATTCTTCTCCAATCATAATATTATCCAAATAAAAATTATTACTCTGACCATTTGTAATATATTCAAATTTAAATCTAACGTTATTGTTTTTCAGTCCTGACTTTGTCATTACAGTATCTGCCCAATCTAAAGAGGATGGTGTATAAGAATTTGTATATAATCCGGCTCTTGAAACTTCTACATTAGAAAGAGCTCCTAGATTAGCCCAGTTCTCTCCACAATCTGTTGAATAGTAAACTTTAACTTCATTAGAAGGGAAAGTATTGTACGAGGCCCCAGTGTACTTAAAACTTATTGCTGGGCTAGTAAAATTACTTAAATCATATGCTTCTGAAATTAATTCATCATTTACAGTTGATTTGCCATTTTTTGAAGACATCATAACACAAGAATTGTCATTAATATCATTACCAGCGAACCATTTCCAACTAGTAACATCATCTGTATTAAATGCCCATATATTTGTTGCGTCTTCAGAAGTCTTCACACGCCACTTATCATTTAAATCACTCTCAGAATCAAACATATAAGAATAAGAAGAAGAAGTATTAGAAGCAGTTAAGGTATTAACAGTAATAAAATTTGATTTAACCTTAGAAGAAATACAGCTATTAGTGTAATAAGCAGTATAAACTTTTTTATCTATCTCGCCTCTGTAGAATGTAGAGTCCTGTAACCCCCAAAAAACACCTAAACTATCAATAGATATTGATGAGATATTTGAAGCATTGATTGCTTGAAGTTCTGACTGTGTTCCTTGAATAATATGAGCAGTAACTGTAGAATCATATGATGAGGCTGAAGATAAGTCTAGATCAGATAAATTTTCAGACTGCGACATTGTTACTTCTTCATATTCAATAGTAAGTGACACATCATATGTTCCAGCACTTGAATATGTTGTTAATAAATTATTTTCTACATTACTAGTATTTCCATCGCCAAGATCCCATGTTACAGAAGTAATAGATGAACCAAACATTGATTTATTAGATTTCAACCACATCTCTTCACCAAGGCAAATCGCAGAATTATTAAAGCCTTCAGAAAAATCTGCTTGTCTTGTGCAAGTTGGAGCTAAAGCACCATAAGATGTTCCTGTAGCAATTAGATTCTCTTCTTGCCACATATATTCTCTGTAACCAATTTCTCCATCCAAGCCATCGAGTGTTTCATTAAAGATTCCCACTTGACCTTTAGAAAACATGGTGCAATAAGCATCAGAGGTATAATCCATATAATTCATAAACATTTCACCTGCCCAATTTAAAGAATCTGCAATACATCCTAAATTTTGAAGACCTACATGATATGGAAAAGAATTTGTTGTAGGTAATGGACCTGGATTGTCTCCAAAACCATTAGAATATCTTTGTGGTGGTGTGTCAGCAACACCATCATCTCCACATACCGCATCTCCCCACACATGACGTAAACCAAGCCAATGCCCTACTTCATGCGTTAATGTAGTAGATGTAGAGCTAGTAAATTGCCCTGCCAGTAATGCAACACCATCAGTAGACATTTGACCAGAATTAGGAAATTGAGCATATCCAAGCAATGTACCTCCGTTAGCTTCAGCTACAAACTTTTTTACTACCCAGATATTAAGGTATTGATAAGAGTTCCAATAACTAACAGACTTAACTAAATCTCTTGGTTCTGCCTCTGAAGTTAGTTCAGATCTTATTCTATTTATTCCAGATGATGGATTACCATTAGGATCAATAGTTGCTAAACGAAATTCAATATTTGCACTTCCAGCTACAGCAGCAAAAACATCTGGAGTTCTGGATAAGAAATCATCATCTTGACCATTTATATTTCTATTTAAAAGAGATAAAGCTTCATGAATCTGAGCATCTGTTACATTTTCATTTCCAAAATTATGAATAACGTGTACAACAACAGGAATTATTTTTTTAGCAGTATTAGACTTATTAGAATTAAGAGATTTAATTAATCTTGAATTTCGTTCTTCTAATTTAATATTGTTCTCATTTAATCCTTGATAAAAGCTAGGGTATTTATTCATTTGCTCTTCAAGTGAACCAATATGTGTGCCACAAACCTCTTGAGCAACAAGTGTTACTGGACCAGTAATAAATAATGACAGTATAGTGAAAAAGAAAATAGTAGGTAAAAATCTTGAATTCATATTAAATATTTTTATACATTATAAGTTAACAAATATAAGAATTCTGTTATTATTTTAAACTTAAAAAAAAATAAGTTTATATAATATTTAAATATGTTTTTCTGCGTGATATGAGGATCTAACAAGAGGACTACTTTCAACATGTTCAAAGCCTAATGACAAACCAACTTCTTTTAGATAAGAAAATTGCTCTGGAGTTATAAATTCAACCACTGGAAGATGTTTTTTAGAAGGCTGTAAATATTGCCCAAGCGTTAGAATTTTTACACCAACATTTCTTAAGTCTTTCATGGCTTCTATTACCTCAGATTCTTTCTCACCAAGACCAAGCATAATTCCTGACTTAGTTCGTATCCCTCCCTTGAAAAGAGTTTGAAGTGTATTTAGACTTGTATCATATTTAGCCTGAATCCTTACTCGCTTTGTCAAGCTTCGAACAGTTTCTAAATTATGAGAAACAACCTCTGGCTTGGCTTCAATTATTTTTTGAATATGTTTTTCTTTACCTTTAAAATCAGGAATTAAAGTTTCCATTGTAGTTGTAGGGTTAAGTTTTCTAATAGCATGTATTGTTTCAACCCATATACTTGCTCCTCCATCTCGCAAATCATCTCTATCAACTGATGTTATAACCGCATGTTTTACTTTCATTAATTTAACAGAACGTGCTACTTTAAGAGGCTCTAAAATATCAACTTCCAATGGGCGACCCGTCATAACATTACAAAAACCACAAGATCTTGTACAAATATTTCCCAGAATCATAAATGTAGCTGTACCTGCCCCCCAACATTCCCCCATGTTGGGGCAATTACCACTTTCACAGATTGTATGTAAATTTTTGGATTTAGTAATCTCTCTTACACTTTTATAGGCCTGACCAGTTGGAAGTTTTACTTTCAACCATTTAGGCTTTCTAATTTTGAGAGATTTCTCTTTAACTAAATCAGTACCACTATTTTTCACTGGTCTAATGCTAACACTAGACCATTTTTGTGTATTTCCTTTTTCGATCACTGACAAGAGAACTTATATTTTAATTTTTGGAGATTCAATACTAGAGACGCCCTCACATGGAGCTTTGTACATATTACATGAACTTAAAAGAGAAAAAATAAAAAGAAAAGCTGCAAATATTAATAGATTTTTCATGTTTTTTTTATGCAAAAATACATTTTTGTTTTTTATAATTAGACCTAACTTATGATAGTTCTATATATTTGATGTTCAAATCTATTATGATAATTAACATCAATAAAATAAATAATGACTGGTCTAAATTTTTAAAAAAAGAATTTAGTAAAAAATATATCTTTAAATTAAATAAATTTCTTTCTAAAGAAGATTTGATTACAACAGTTTATCCAAATAAAAAAAATATTTTTAGAGCTTTAAACCTAACATCATTTTCAGAAACAAAAGTTGTAATTATTGGACAAGACCCTTATCACAATAATGGTCAAGCAAATGGTCTGAGCTTTGCAGTGAATGACAGAGAGAAAATCCCACCATCTCTCAGAAATATTTTTAAAGAATTATCAGATAATTATCCACACAAAAATGAGTTTGATAGTTCGTTAGAAAGTTGGGCGCAGCAAGGCGTTCTACTTTTGAATAGTGTATTAACAGTAAGAGAAAAGAAGGCTGGATCTCACCAAAATATGGGGTGGGAAGAACTTACCAGTTTTATTATTAAATCCTTATCAGATAATAAAAGTAATATTATCTTTTTGCTTTGGGGGAAACATGCACTTGATAAACAATCTTTAATTAATGAAAAAAAACATCATATATTAAAAGCTCCGCATCCATCGCCTCTATCCGCATACAGAGGTTTTTTTGGATGTAAGCATTTCTTAAAGGTTAATTACATACTTAAAAACTTAAATCATAACCAGATAAAATGGTAAAAACACTAATCACAACACTACTTTTAATTTCAAGCTTTATGTATACCTCAAATGATGAACTGATCTTATCTTCCATCACCGATTATTTGAACATTAACATAGAAAACAAAACAATTATTTTTGTTTCAATAGATGCTCAAAAACTATATTTGATTAAAAAGAATATTATAATAAAATCTTATAGCATTTCATCATCTGAATATGGAATTGGCAATAAAAATGGAAGTAACAAGACCCCTCTAGGCCTACATACAATAGCGCGAAAAATTGGCGAAAAAACACCAATAAATGGAAGAATGATAGCTAGAGTTTTCACTGGCGAAACATCAATTATTTACTTAGATGGTTCAAGAAGTAAAACTGATGATATAACATCGAGAATTCTTTGGCTTCAAGGAGAAGAAGATGGGATTAATAAAGGAGAAAATATAGATTCTTTTAAAAGATATATTTACATACATGGCACCTCTGAGGAAGGGTTAATTGGTCAACCAGCTTCTCATGGATGTATAAGATTAAAAAATAAAGATGTAATTGATTTGTATAAAGATGTTGCAATTGGTACTTTGGTCCTCATTTTATAATTCAAAATTTTTCAAATGGAATATGTATTTTATCTAATAATTATTAGCGGATTGGCAGCTCTTTATTTTAAGAAACAAGCAGTTGTTGAGGATAATTCAGAAGAAGATAAAACAAGAATTTCAGAATTAGAAATAAAACTAGCTACAACAGAATCTGAAGTAAAACAACAACAACAAAAAATTGACATTGCAAATGCCAAAACTACTTCATTTGAGCAGGTAAAATCAGAAAAAACACAAATTGAAGAAAGATTAAAAAATGTTGAAAATGAGAGAAACTCTCTTAAAAACTCAAATATTTCTTTAAATAAAGCTGAAGAAGTTAGAAATGAGAATATCAGAAAATCTCTTAACGCTACAGTTACTCTTCAAGAATCATTAGAAAAAGAAAAAGAAAGATTAAATGACGAAAGAGTTAAAGAAAGTGAAGAGTATTTTGAAAAGATGAAATTAACCTGGGGGAATCATGAAAAAGATGTAGAAAGTCATTTAAAATTAATTTGCAGAAATAATATTATCAATTATATTAGTCAAGAAGACTTTCCTCATCCCAGAAATAAGCCAGATAATTCAATAGAGATAATGGATCAGTTAATAATTTTTGACGCAAAAAGCCCTGCTAATAATGATCTAACTAATTTCCCTAAATACATTAAATTACAGACAGAGAATCTTAAAAAATATGCCAAGCATGATAATGTCAAGAATGACCTTTTCTTAGTCATACCCTCTAATACTTTAAGTGTAATAAAACAGTTTACATACAACATTGGTGACTATAATGTATATATAATTACCAAGGATGCTTTAGAGCCAATAATATTAAGCTTAAAAAAAATTGAGGAATATGAGTTCGCTGATAAACTTAGCCCTGAAGAGAGAGATAATATCTGTAGAATCATTGGTAAATTTGCTCACACTACAAAAAGAAGAATTCAAATTGATCAGTTTTTTGCAGAAGAGTTTCTTGACACGTTAAGTAAAGCCAAGCAATTACCAAGAGAAATCTTAGAAAGCGTTATACAATTTGAAAATGCAGATAAACTTAATCCTCCTATGGAAAAAAGAAATAAAGAAATTCTTACAAAAGACTTGAAAGAAAAATCAGAGCAACTAAAAAAAGAAATAGAAATGAGAGAAATACCTGAAATAACTACTAAGATTGAGTTTAAAGATTAATACATGGAAATAGAAGAAAAGAATTTCATATTTGGAATAAGACCAATTATAGAAGCTATAAAATCAGGAAAAACTATAGACAAATTATTTATTCAGAAAGGACTTCACAATGATTTATTTGCGGAACTCTGGAAGCTGGTGAGAGTAAGAAGAATCAATTACAAGCATGTCCCTCTTGAAAAGATTAATAGGTTAACTAGAAAAAATCATCAAGGTGTATTTGCATTTATCTCTCCTATTGATTTCCATAATATTGAGGATGTTGTCCCAAAAATTTTTGAAGAAGGAAAAAACCCTTTGATTATAATATTAGATCGTATTACAGATGTTAGAAACTTTGGTGCAATTGCAAGAACCTGTGAATGTGTAGGGGCAGATACCATATTAATTCCTGAGCAAAATAGCGCAGCTGTAAATGCAGATGCTGTTAAGACATCAGCAGGGGCGCTTCATAAAATGAATATATGCAGGACATGGAATTTAAGATTAAGTATTCAGTTTTTAAAAGATTCTGGAATTCAAATTATTGCTTGTACTGAAAAAACACAAAGTAATATTTATCAAGCAGATTTCACAAAACCAACTGCAATAATACTTGGCTCTGAAGAAGATGGAGTTTCTCCTGAATATTTAAAGATGTGTGATTTAAAAACAAAAATCCCATTAAATGGAAAAATATCTTCTTTAAATGTTTCGGTTGCTACAGGAGTAATTTGCTATGAAGCTCTAAGACAAAGAAACTAGTAATGACCTGGTATAAAAATTGGTTTGATTCTGAGTATTATCATATTCTTTATAAGAACAGAAATCATAATGAAGCTAAGAATTTTATTGAAAATCTAGTCTCTAAACTAAAGCTAAAAGATCACAAAATCATCGATATTGCTTGCGGTAAAGGAAGGCATGCTAATTTTCTAAATTCTTTAGGGTTTAATGTCGTGGGAATTGATTTATCAGAAAATAGTATTTCTCATGCTAAAAAGTTTGAAAATAAAAATTTAAAATTCTTCGTTCACGATATGAGAGAGGTTTTTTCAAACAACACATTTGATATTGCTACCAACCTATTCACATCTTTTGGTTACTTCAAAAACATTAAAGATGAACAAAAAACTATTCTTGCAATTAGAAATAATCTAAAAAAGGATGGATTGTTAATTTTCGATTTCCTCAACAGTAAAAAAACAATAGCTAATCTTGTAAAAAAAGAACATTTAGAAATAAATAATATTAATTTCAGAATCAATAGATCTGTTATTGATAATTTTATAATTAAAGATATTGAGATTATTGATAATGGAAAAACTTATAATTTTCAAGAAAAAGTTCATGCTTTAGACTTATATAACTTTACTGAATTATTTGAAGAAAATGAGATGAAAATCCTTCAAGTCTTTGGAAACTATAATCTTGAAAAATTTGACGCTTTAACTTCAGATCGTTTAATACTAATTGTTCAAAAATGAATATAACTACTCAAACTATTTTATTTGCCTCAGTGTTTTTAGCAATAATTATTGTCGAGATTTTTAAAAAAACAAAAAAAAACAATCTATCATTACTTATAACATTTAGTGGAGCCTACCTGCTCGGAACAATTACCCAACATCTGTTACCTGAACTTTTTTTACACAGTAAAAGTCACAGTATTGGTGTTTTTATATTACTAGGCTTTATTTTTCAGATTCTGCTTGAATACTTTTCTGAAGGTATTGAGCATGGGCATTATCATAAAAAAAAATCTATTCCATTAACTATTCTTATTAGCTTATGTATTCATGCGTTTATTGAAGGAATCCCACTTTCAGGCCATCTTCATCATCATTCACATAATAATTTATTAACTGCGATAGTAATGCACAAACTACCAGTTTCAATTGTTTTACTAACTATTTTCTTAGATAATGGATTTTCAAAAACAAAAGCTTACTTCTATCTCTTCATATTTGCTTTAATGGCACCTTTAGGATTAATTACAAGTCATTTTTTTAATGGAATATTAGAATTTCAAAATCAGATTATGGCAATTGTAATAGGAATACTTCTTCATATATCAACAACAATTATATTTGAATCAAGCAATAGTCATAAGTTTACAAGACCTAAAATAATAACAATAATTTTAGGTCTGATAGTCTCTATTTTATCTATCTAACATAAAGGGAAATAGATCTTTACTGATATTAATACTAAAAAATATCACATAAATTATTTTTTTTAGTAATCACAATTGTAATAAAATTCTCAATCCTGTCATATTTAGAACACTTCTAAATTAAAGAATATTAAAATATTTACATGATTTTAAGTTTTTTTAAAAAAACACTTTTACTAAATTTGTTTATATAGCTGTCATATCTAAATTACCATATAAAAATCAAAAAATGAAAGACGAAAACAATACTCAAAAAGATAATGAAGAAAAATGTCCTTTTGGATTTGGAGATAAGAAAGAAACATCAAAAAAAGCATTTTCCAATTCCACATGGTGGCCTAATCAATTAAATCTTAAAATTCTACATCAGAATTCTGACATGACAAACCCAATGAATAAGGGTTTTAGTTATGCAAATGAGTTTAAAAGTCTTGATTTAGATGCTCTTAAATCTGATCTATACAGTTTAATGACTGATTCACAAGACTGGTGGCCAGCAGATTATGGACATTATGGACCTTTTTTCATTAGAATGGCGTGGCATAGTGCTGGGACATACAGAGTTGGTGATGGTCGTGGTGGAGCTTGTTCAGGGACACTTCGTTTTGCACCTTTAAATAGCTGGCCTGATAATGGAAACCTAGATAAAGCCCGCAGATTATTGTGGCCTATCAAGCAGAAATATGGTAATAAAATTTCTTGGGCAGATCTTATGATTCTTACAGGAAATTGCGCTTTAGAATCAATGGGGTTTAAAACTTTTGGTTTTGGTGGAGGAAGAGTAGATATCTGGGAGCCTGAAGGAGACATCTACTGGGGGCCAGAATCTGATTGGCTAGAGGATGAAAGATATTCAGGAGATAGAGATTTAGAAAACCCATTAGGAGCTGTTCAAATGGGATTAATTTATGTAAATCCAGAAGGCCCTAATAGTAAGCCAGACCCATTAGCATCCGCTAAAGATATTAGAGAAACATTTGCTAGAATGGCAATGAATGATGAAGAAACAGTAGCTTTAATTGCAGGCGGGCATACCTTTGGTAAAACTCATGGAGCTGGAGACCCTTCAAATGTAGGGGCAGAACCAGAAGGAGCGAACATTGAAGAAATGGGTTTTGGATGGAAAAATAGCTTTAAAACGGGAAAAGGCATTGATACAATTACAAGTGGCTTAGAAGGCGCTTGGACCCCAACACCTATTAAGTGGGATAATAGTTATTTTGAAACATTATTTGGTTATGAATGGGAGTTAACAAAAAGTCCTGCTGGAGCTCAACAATGGACTCCTAAAAACTCTAAGGGAATAAATACTGTTCCAGATGCACACGACAAATCAATTAGACATGCTCCAATGATGGCAACAACTGACCTTGCACTTATATATGACCCTGAATATGCAAAAATTTCAAAAAGATTTTATGAAAATATAGATGAATTAGAAGATGTATTCGCAAAAGCATGGTATAAATTAACTCATAGAGATATGGGACCAAAAAGCAGATACTTAGGCAAAGAAGTACCAGCTCAAACGTTAATTTGGCAAGACCCAATTCCAACTATTAACTACAACCTTGTTAATAGCGATGATATTCAAATACTTAAACAAAAAATACAGGAATCTGATTTGTCAAATTCTCAACTAATTTCTACAGCGTGGGCATCTGCATCAACTTTTAGAGCTACAGATAAAAGAGGTGGAGCTAACGGAGCCAGACTTGCCTTATTACCGCAAATTAATTGGGAGGTTAATCAACCAAAAAAAATCAGAAATGTTTTAGATACCCTTAAAGAAATACGATTGAAATTTAACAACTCTCAATCCTCTAGAGAGATTTCATTATCAGATTTAATAGTACTTGCAGGATATGTGGGAGTTGAAAAAGCAGCAAATTTATCAAATAATAAAATTATAAATAATTTTATTCCTTGGAGAAATGATGCTATTCAAATGGAAACTGATGAAGAATCATTTGGATTTTTAGAACCGAAATCAGATGCTTTTAGAAATTATGTTAAAAAAGGAGTATCAGTCAAAGCTGAAGAGTTGCTTCTTGACCAAGCACACCTTCTTTCATTAACTGCTCCTGAAATGACAGTTCTTTTAGCTGGAATGAGAGTTTTAAATATAAATATAAGAGGATTATCTACGGGAGTCTTAACAAAAAATCCAGGTGTTTTATCTAATGACTTTTTTCTAAATTTATTGGACATGAATACAGAATGGCAAGTATCACATGATAACCCAAAACTTTACGAGGGAATAGATAGAAAAAGTGGAGATATCAAATGGATGGCTTCACGAGCAGATCTAATTTTTGGTTCAAATTCTCAACTAAGAGCAATTGCAGAAGTTTATGCATGTGACAATGCAAATGAAAAATTCATTAACGACTTTGTAAACGTATGGACTAAGATTATGAATTTAGATAAATTTTAAATTATTTTTTTTAATTAAAGTTATTAGTTTAATTTTGGGTTTAACTTAAATATAATTAATATGGGATCACTAGTAGGAAAAAAAGCACCATCATTTAATGCTACTGCGGTAGTTAATGGCAATGAAGTAATAAATAATTTTTCACTAGATCAATTTATTGATAAAAAATATGTTTTATTATTTTTTTACACAAAAGATTTTTCAGGAATTTGCCCATCTGAGCTACATGATTTTCAAGAAAAATTATCTGATTTTCAATCAAGAAATGTAGAAGTAATTGGGTGCTCTACTGATTCAGAAGAGTCCCATTTAAACTGGCTAGATTTAGCTAAAGATAAAGGAGGCATAAAAGGAATAAAATATCCTCTTATATCAGATATGTCTAAAACTATTAGTGCAAATTATGGCACATTAGCTGGAGAATATGAAATGGATGAAGATGATCAACTTATTGCTACTGGACCAATGATTCCCTACAGAGGTTTATTTCTAATTGATAAAAGTGGTATTGTGCAACATCAATTAATCAATTTTTTTACTCTAGTTAGGAATGTAAGTGAAGAATTGAGAACTGTTGATGCGCTTATTTATTTTGAAAAAAATGGAGAATTCTGTCCAGTAAAAAAGTAGTTGCTCTAAAAAAGCAGAAATGAAAATCAAAGAATATTTATCTTCAAGACTGAGTCTTAAGATCTTATTTAACTTATACCCTCCTTTATTTTTTAATAGAATTATTTTAAAAAAAATATCTGCAGATTATAGAAAGATGACTGTTGTTATAAAAAAAACAATTTTCAATATTAATTTTCATAAAACTATCTTTGGAGGAACAATATTCTCAGCTTGTGACCCTTTCTTTCCTACCATGTATTATTACATTTTTAAAAATAAAAATTGTAATTTAATTATATGGGTGAAAAATGCAGAGATTAATTATTTACAGCCTGCAGATACTTCCCTATTACTTGAATTTAAAATTAATGAATCCCAAATAAAGGACATAGAAAAGGGATTAAAATTACATGGGAAATATGAAGTAAAAAACGAGGTTAATGCTTTAAACAAAAAACAAGTAATTTGTGCTAATGCTCAAATTACGACATATTTAAGAGATCCTAACTTTATTAATTAATACAGTAGCGTAAGCCGAAACTCCCTCTTCTCTACCCACAAAGCTTAACTTCTCAGTTGTCGTTGCTTTAATAGAAATAAGCTCAGTATCAATCTGAATACATTCGGCCAAAGTATCTTGCATTTGTTTAATGTATGGAGAAAGCTTTGGAGTTTGCAAACAAATTGTAGAATCAATATTACCAATTTCAAAACCTTTTTCTCTAACTAACAACATTACTTTTTTTAGCAAAATTTTACTATCTATATTTTTATACTTATCTGAGGTGTCAGGGAAGTGCATTCCAATATCCCCCATATTCGCAGCTCCAAGTAAAGCATCACATATGACATGAATTAAAACATCAGCATCAGAATGACCCAGACCACCTTTATAATGAGGTATCTTAATACCGCCTAGCCAAAAATCTCTAGTTTCAGTCAACTGATGCACATCAAAACCAAAACCAATTCTAAAATTCATAATTAATTCAAAATTTCCATTTCCCCAAAATCAAATACTAGAGTAAATCTCATTGTATTAGCTAATGGGTTATTTCCGTTGATTGATCTACTTGCATTTATTAAATAGGAAAAATCAAGAGCAAAAACATTATACTTAACACCAGAACCAAATGTAAAAAACTTCCTCCCTCCCTTGGTGTCATGTTCATAAAAATAACCTGCTCTTAAAGCAAATTGATCTGCATACCAATATTCTGTTCCTAATGAGAAATTTATTTCTCTCATCTCCTCTTTAAAACCATTTGGAGCATCTCCAAATGATTGAAAAATCCCACTTACAACTGAAACATTTGGATCTTTACCATAATCAATTTGACCCTGAATGGTATCGTTATATATTGGAGGAGTAGGAACAAGTAGCTTATTAATATCAAAAGCAAAAGACATTCTATTATATTCATCAAAATCCATAGAAACTGCTGTACCTAATCTTAGATTAATAGGAATAAAATCTCTTGTAGATGTTTCTGTATATGAAATTTTATTTCCAATATTTGAAATATTTCCACCAAAAGCAAGGTTTAAATCTTTTTGAGCTATTCTAATAGATTTCTGATAAAACCCAGCAACATCAGCAGCTACAGACTGACCTGCATTTGTATTAATTCCTCCTGCAGATTGTCCACCAGTAAGATTAGAATAAATGTATCTTGCTGCAATTGCTAAAGAAAAATTATCAGACAGTTTTCTAGAATATGCAGTACCTAAAGCAAATTCACTTGGCTTATATTGTCCGATTGTATTTCCAATTACATCTGTAAAAGTAATATCACCTAATGTAAAATACCTTAGCTCCATTGCTACAGTTTCGTTATCATTAATTTTCTTATATCCTGAAAGATAGGATAAGTTTATATCTGGAACTAGAGCTCGTAGCCATGGAACATAAGAAACAGAAAACCCTACCTCATCTTCAACAAAAGAATACTTTGCAGGATTCCAATGTAAAGAATTGGCATCTGGAGAAGTTGCTACACCCACATCACCCATAGCACCAGCTTTTGAATCTGGAGAAATAAGGAGAAATGGGACAGCCGTAGTAATTGTATTTAAATTACCGCCAGACAATTCTTCAAGAGAAGGGTCTTGAGCAAATAATTTAATTGCAAAAACAAAAAAGATTAATACTAAAATACTTTTATTCATACTATATTATTGATTTACAAAATTAGTGATTATTGTTGTAATAAATTATTTAATTTACTTATTCCAGGGTTGGCATAAATCTGATTATTAATTACAAAAGTTGGAATAATTCGTTTTCCATTATTTACTTTCTTAATAAAGTCTATTGCTTCGGTATTATTAGTAATATCTATATACTCATAATTTATTTCTTTTTCATCTAAAAATTTTCTTGCACTTACGCAAGCTGGACACCATAAAGCACTATACATTTTAATAATCATAATAATTACTTTTTAAATAACGTTAATAATTTGGAGTTATTGCAATAGGTATAGATTCTGAGCTAAGCATACCATCTTCTGATGAAATATTTAACTTGACTATATATATTCCAGGACTTAAGGAATTGCCATAACTATTTTTTCCATCCCAGATTACAGGACCAATTCTGTAACCGTCAATAAACATATTCTTATTAATTGTTCTAATTAATTGTCCTGTGGTAGAGAATATTTCAAAAGAAAAATCAGAAATATTTTCACTCTTGTTATATTCAAAAAAGAATTCTGCTGATGAGCTCACAGGGTTTGGATAACATTTAAAGTTTGAAATTATTATATTATCATCTTCAACTACATTAAAAGAAAGAGATTGTTGAGATGAATTATTAAAGACATCCCAAACTTTTATCGTTATTTTATGCTCACCTAAATCTAAATCTTGAAAAGGAAATAACACCTCACCCTTTTTATAATTATCAATTTCAGAAGTATAATAATCATTCAAATTGATAGGTTCCGAAGTGTTATTATCTAAATATGCAATAATATCATGCCCGATACCATTACCAACTGTATTCACTCCATTTAAATCTTCAATATCAACTAATAAGCTAGGGCTACTATTTGTAATACCTCCATCTAAAAAATTTCTATTATTCATAAATAACGATAAAGATGGACCTTCAAAATCGTAATTTATATTATCAGACAAACCACCTATCAAAAAAGAATCATCATGCCCGCTAGCATCATCTCCATCATCACTTTTAGCATAATAACTTATTTTTCCATTAGCAAAATTATTCTCAATATCCTTGGGAACAACAAAAGAAAATGTAAACTGTCCTGCGTTGACTGTTGCTAAACCTTTATAAATAATATTATCTTGATTCCTATATGGCATTGGGGTGCAAGATTCTTGACCTAATGTTAGAGAAACGACTTCTTTATCGAAAACTGTAGGATAAACAATACCGTTAAAATTATTCATTAGTAATCCGTTATTATCAAGAATTTCTCCTGAAACTATTACTTCTTCTAATGCTTTCATTGTATCGATATTTGTTGTTGAGCTAATATTATATTCTGGATAAGAAAGTCTTAATGCTGGATCACCGAGGAGCGTAAAATTTCTTGTATTCGTGTTGGAGCCACTTAATACTTTAGTTTTCTTAAAAAGCTGACCCAAAGTTGGAAATTGACCATTATTTTTTTCATAGAATACACTAACAAAATTTTTATTAAGCGTATAATTTGGTGCAGCATAAACAAGGCGAGTTGTTGTTAAAAGTGCAATAGCACCTCCTTTGGGGTTCAATAAAGCTAATTCTCCTGCTGAAGTTTTTTCTGGATCATCAAAATTTGAGAATTTACATGTTGCAGTCATAAATAAAGGAAGCTTATATAAATTATCCCAATTTTGGATTTGATCAATCTCCAATATTCTCTCTTGAGTCCATCCTAAAGGTCCTCCATGACCAGTGTAATTAATTAAAAATGTTCCTTTTTCAATACATTTATTTATAGCACTTTGAGTTTGAGGACTTCTAGGCCCTCCGGGAGTTGATTCTTGTAAAAAGTTATCTAAATATATTTTTTTTAAATTTAAATTAGCATATACAGTATCTAAATTTTCTGCTAATTTATCAGCATCACGCATGTGAAGATTTCCATCTGGTGGTGTACCATTATCTCCGTCATCAGCAACAAAAGTGATGTTGTTTCTCCAATCTCCTAAAGATCTCTCATCATAATAAGCCTCAATCTTATCAACAACTTGATTAGCTTGAGTTAGAGAAACAACAGGTATCCTACCCAAACAAATATCAACAATATCATTATTAAAGTCACCATCGTCAATATCTAATAATGTAAAATAATCATCGGTAACATAACTTAATGTAGGGTGTAAAGAATTTGGTGATTGAAAAGTAGGAATAAAATTATGATTTGGTGATATCCTGTTTTTATGATCATATGAACCATCACCCATCAATAGTACATATTCAATTGATGCGTTATCTCTATCATATAACATCTTAATAAAATCTCTAATAGCAGTAACATCTTCTACTCCAGAAGAAAACTCATTATATATTTGCTGAGGAGTTACAACAAAAGATGATAAACCATCATTCTCCTTGTGAAAATTTGCTAGTCGATTAGCTGCATTCAAAAAATTAGGATGAGATATTATCACATATTCTATAGTGGATGGAAGAGCTTGCAAATTTTGATTCTCAATTAATCCCACAAAATTTGGACTATTAAAATTATTTCCGTTAAACATACAATACTGCTTTAATATATTTATTGAATCATTAAAAATCAACTTTGAATTCAAGTATGATTTTTGCAAATTTTGAATATTAATGGGGTCAGTTATATCCCAAATAATAGTATTTGAATTTGCATTAGATATTTCATATTGAGCAGTAAGGTCATTAGACAAATTAGAATACCTAAATAACATAAAATCATTAGTCATTGTTAAGTCTCTAGTAACATTTACCTCCAAATAATCTAACCAACCAATTGCGTTATTCTCTGAAGAACTATAGTTTAAAGTAATATCAATAATATCATTATCTGAGAGGAAAGATCTAGTAGCATCTGAAGATTTAGCATACTCAGAAGCATATTGATAAATAATATTAGCAACTCCAATGGAATTTAAATAATTTGAATTTGCTTGAATGGAAAATGAAGAGCTATTTATTGATCTTGCAGCAACAGACGCTTTAATATAAACAGGCACATTATTTTTTAAATTAGGAAAATTATAATCAAATGAATATGTATTTTGAATTTCAAACCTCTCGCCGAACCACCTACTACCAGATTGAATTAGGTTTTCTATATCTTGTTCATGAAATTGATAATCATTAAAGGTGTTTATAGTTAAATCAAATGAGCCTACTAAGTTTTTATTAGTTACTCTTTTACCATTTGCATTAGATAATGATTCCTCTATGGTTATAAAATAATAATTTTCATCACTAAAAAAATGATTTTGATGTTCAAATAAATTAGATGAGCTATTATATTTCCAAGTGTCTGTTGATTGACCATAAAACAAAATAAAATCTTCTGAATCAAAAATATTATTATTATTAATATCTTCAATAAAAATAGCGTTTTCTTGTAAGTCAGAATATCTAGGTTCTGAATTTATATTTGGCAACATACTGCCACCATTACCATAAAGTTTTATTGAGTTTATAGAAATTACATTTTCACTCAAATTCATAGCATTTAAATCAGTATAATTAATTTTATAAATACCATCATTTTCGACACTAACCTTAAACCATTTACCGTTATTTAAAACGGAGTTTTGCTGAGCACTTGAAACAAACACAAGTAAACAACAAACTAAAATAAATAAGAGTCTTCTAATCATTATTGCAAAGTTAGTTAAGATTTTAAAATCATTTACATAACGTTATTAATAAATCATTATTTCACTTTTTTAGATTAGTTTCAGGGTAAAAACAAATAAAATGTTTATTTTTGTGAGGTTTAAATCATGAAATCACTAATTATATGATTAATAATATATCAAAATTTATACTAGTTTTTGGAGCAAGTCTACTGATTAGCTTACAATCTAGTGCGCAAGACCCTGCATTTAGTCAGTTCTATGCTAACCCTATATACCTAAATCCTGCATTTACAGGAGCTAGCGCTCATGGAGGGCCAAGAATGGCATTAAACTACAGAGACCAGTGGCCTGGAATTGGAAGGACTTTTATAACAACATCTGCTTCATTTGATGCTCCTGTAGACGCCGTAAATGGAGGTCTAGGATTTATTGTTTTAAATGACCGAAGTGGAGATGGGAATATTCAACTAAACTCACTTTCTGCATTGTACTCATACCATTTACAGGTAAATAGAGGATTTGCTCTAAAAGCAGGATTCGAAGCTTCATTTAGAATGCTGGATCTTGATTGGAGTCAGCTAACATTTGGTGATATGATTGATCAAAAATATGGATTCATATACCCAACACAAGAGGATATAGCTAATAACCCTTCAAGTGTAGCCCACATAGATTTCTCATCTGGTGTTATTGGATACACACAAAATTTATTTTTTGGAATGGCGTTTCACCATATGACACAGCCTGAACAAGGTTTTATTAGTGAGAGTCAGCTGCCAAGTAAATTTACAGCTCATATGGGAGGAAATTTCCCATTAAGTAAATATAAAAATAATGTTACAACTATTTCTCCCAACTTTCTTTACCAGAAGCAACAAGATTTCCAACAATTTAATTATGGAGTTTATATCTATAGAGGACCTCTTGTTGGTGGATTATGGGCAAGAAACAGTTTAGAAAACTTTGACTCATTTATTTTAATGTTTGGAGTAATTCAAGAAACCTTTAAATTTGGATATAGCTACGATATTACTGTAAGTAACTTAAAAAACAGTAATACAATGGGTGCTCATGAAATATCATTTACTTATTTCATGCCTCGTCAATCTAGATCTAAATCATTTAACACAATCAGTTGTCCACAATTCTAATTATTAACCTAATTGCATTTAATAATGAAAACAAATAAAATAATTTTAGCACTAAGTACAATAATGATATTTGCTTCTTGCTCAAAACAAAACTCATCTATTACAGGTTGGTCATATAACAACTCTAAAAACGGCGGGTATGAAGTAAACACAAACTTTAAAGAACAAGTTACCGGACCAGGTCTAACTTTCGTTGAAGGAGGTTCATTTGTTCAAGGAAGAGTAGAGCAAGACGTTCATTACGACTGGAATAATGTTCCAAAGAAAGTAACGGTTTCATCATTCTACCTTGACGAAACAGAAGTAAGGAATGTTGACTACATGGAATATTTATTTTGGATTAAAAGAGTTTATAATAGTTCATATCCAGAAGTATACTTAAAAAGTCTTCCAGATACACTTGTATGGAGAGATAAATTAGGATATAATGAACCATTCGTAGATAACTATCTAAGACATCCTGCATACAAAAACTATCCAGTAGTGGGAGTTAGTTGGGATCAAGCAAATGATTTTTGTACTTGGAGAACAGACAGAGTAAATGAAAGAATTTTAATAAACGCTGGTATTTTAAAAGAAGATGCTGAGCAAGTTGATGATAATACTTTTAATACTGAAGCTTATTTAGCTGGACAGTATGATGGTATTGAAGGAAGGTTACTTAGAAATCTAGACCCGTCTACTGGTGAAAAATTTAGAAAGGTTAAAAGAACAGATGGTTTATTACTTCCTAAATATAGACTACCTACAGAGGCTGAATGGGAGTTTGCAGCTTTAGGATATGTTGGAAATACAAATAGTGAAAATATTAATGAAAGAAAAATATTTCCTTGGAATGGTTCATCTTTAAGAAATGGAAGCAGCAAGAATCAAGGGCAAATAATGGCAAACTTTAAAAGAGGAAGAGGAGATAACATGGGAGTTGCTGGAAATTTAAACGACCAAGCCGATGTTACAGCTCCAGTTAGCACTTACTGGCCAAATGATTATGGTTTATTTGATATGGCGGGTAATGTTTCTGAATGGGTAATGGATGTTTATAGACCAGTAACAGAGCAAACTACTACTACAGACCATAGACCTTTTAGAGGAAATGTTTTCCAAACTCCACTTACAGATGAAGATGGTTTTATTGCTGAAAAAGATAGTTTAGGTAGACTTATTATGGTTGACGTAGATGTTAAAGATAACGCGTATAGAAGAAATTACAAAAAATCTGATAATATTAACTATCTTGATGGAGATATTGAATCTCAAATGGGTATTGACTGGAATAATTTTTTAAGTGAAACTTCAGACAAAGATACTTCAAGAGTGAAAATAGATAAATGGAATCAACAAGCGAGCAAATATCAAGATGAAGCAAAAACAGGAAATAGTAGTGAAATGTATGATTATGGAAGTTCATCCTTAATTACTGATAGAACAAGAGTTTATAAAGGTGGTTCTTGGGAAGATAGAGCATATTGGCTTAATCCTGGAACAAGAAGATATTTAGATCAATCTCAGGCTACTGATGCAATTGGTTTTAGATGTGCAATGGATAGAGTTGGCGACCCTAAAAGTAAACTTGGTGAAAATCAACGTAAAGGTACAGACTATAATAAAAAAAGATAATTCTTTTAAAAAATTAGATAAAAAACCCCATTAAAATGGGGTTTTTTTTTACATATGAAAATATCAGATTTATATAAAATATTTTTAAAATACCCTAAAGTTTCAACAGACTCTAGAAACATAGATAAAGACTGCATATTTTTTAGTTTATCAGGACCTAATTTTGATGGTAATAAATTCGCTAAACAAGCACTGGATAAAGGAGCATTATATGCAATAGTTAGTAATGAAAAATATGCTTTAAATAATAAATATATAGTTGTAGAAAACACTCTAACAACATTACAAGATTTAGCTAAATTTCATAGAAAAAAATTAAAGATTCCTTTCATAGCTATTACTGGAACAAATGGCAAAACTACATCTAAAGAATTAATTTATAATTGCTTGCAAAAAAGCCTATCTACTGGCTATACTAAAGGTAATTTAAATAATCATATAGGTGTTCCGCTAACAATATTAACTATCACCAAAGAACATCAAATTGCAATAATTGAAATGGGTGCAAATCACATAGGTGAAATAAAATTACTTTGCGAAATCACACAACCTAATTATGGGGTTATAACTAATATTGGCTTAGCTCATTTAGAAGGATTCAAATCATTAGAAGGAATCCAACGAGCTAAGAAAGAATTATATGACTATATTAAATTAAGTAATGGTAGCATTTTTATTAATAATGAAGATAAATTTTTAAATATAATATCTACAGATATTAAAAGGATAAGTTATGGGATGTCAGGTGATGTTGCAGGAAATATAGCATCTTCCATTCCTTTTATTAATATTAATTATAAAGGCACGATAATAAACTCTAATTTATCAGGTAATTATCAATTTGACAATATTATGCTTAGTATTTGTATCGCTGAATATTTTCAAATTAAATATGTTGATATAGTTAAAGCAATCTCAGAATACACCCCATCAAATAACAGATCTCAAATTATAAAAACAAGCAATAATAAAATATTGCTAGATGCTTATAATGCGAATCCTTCAAGCATGAAAGCCTCCATAGATTCATTTGCAAGTGATAAGAATTCTAATAAAATACTTATTCTAGGAGACATGTTTGAATTAGGAGATTATAGTTCTGAGGAACATAAAAAAATTGTAGAGTTAGCTAAACGAACAAAAATAAAGAGTTTTTTTATTGGTAAGAATTTCAAATATCACAATACAGAAAACAGCTATGATACAATTGAAAATTTCATTAAAAACTTAGAAGAGAATCCAATAATAGATTGTTTTATATTTATTAAAGGATCAAGAGGGATTACGCTAGAAAAATTAGTAAAATATTTATAACTAATTCTTTAGACTATCTCTAAAAAGCTTAGCTAAAATAAAATATATTAATGAAAAAAATATTGATCCAAAAGAAGCAATTACAAAAACTAATAAACTAGATATATTAATGTCCTTCAAAGGTAAGATTGGCTGATCAATAACCTGAATTATAGGAGTTTGATTTAACAGAGTCATTTTGGCTATCTCTAGGTTTTTAATGATTTCTAAATACATAGTATTTAACACTTCAACATTCCGCATAAGCTGCAATTCTTTTAATCTTCCAGAA
>CESE01052330.1_pt1 | contig 33200 bp, 30 predicted proteins | sample 350271 | NCBI WGS metagenome assembly CESE01 (sample SAMEA2621536, study PRJEB7988) | marine metagenome | isolation source: saline water (ENVO:00002010), including | reverse complement strand
AGCGTAGACGCCAAGCGCATCTGCTGTATCCGGCGTTGCAAGTGCCGCCGAAATAGTCTGGCGTGCAGAGACCACGCGGTGGCCCGCGCACTCCAACAATTTCATCAGTGCTGCTGAATTTAAATCATCTGCCTCAAAACTACGACCAACTTCGCCAGGCAAAAAACATACTAGATACGACATCGGTGCGCCCTCAAAGCTGCGCACGCGAACCGAGCGTTGCACCTCAGTATCTTCAGGCAACTCCAGGGCTTCAGCTACTTCTGGGCTTGCCCTTAGGTAATCAAATTCTAGTAATCTTACATCAGTTGTACTTTGCATCAGCCTGATATTTTCCAACCAGCCGTCAATAGAAGTCCGCATCACAGTCCAGCCCGCACGGTCCAAAACACTTGTGCCACGACCTCGCTCACGTTTAACGATGCCCGCCTCAGCCAATTCATCAAGCGCGCGTCTCGCAGTGATACGTGAAACACCATAGCTACGTGATAGATCGAACTCTCCTGGCATAAAAGTGCTTGGTGCAAACTCTCCGCTCGCAATGCGGTTTTGTAATTGCACTACCATCTGTTGGTACAGTGGCATTGGTGAACTTGAGTCAAGTACATGCATAATCTAAATGTTACTACATTATATCATTTAGGCAAGTGACTATTGTTTAGGACTCGTGTTTTTCAGCCGCGTCTAGCATTGCGTGAATCACATCACGACGGGGCGCAAGCGTAGTAGGATATGCTCCACGACTATGGGAAAGTCCTAAACCCAGCACAGTTTCAGCCAGCTTGTAGGTAAGCGGACCGGGGTTCACTACGGGTACTGGCAAACGCTCTGCAAGGTAGGCATGGGCCTCATGCATGGTAGTCGAACCGAGCAGGATCACATCAGCACCATCTTCTTTAATACAACGCCAAGCGATAGCCTCAAGCGCAGGGAAAACATCACTCTCTTTACCAGCGAGCAAAGATTGGTTGTCTGGGGCAGCATCGATCCAACGAACTGAAGCACAATGATCTTCTACCCCCAACTCCATCATAGTTTTACGATAAAGATGCTGCCAGTGCGGCCACATCGCAATAATCGAAAAACGGTGACCTAGCATCATAGCCATAAGTACTGATGCACGACCTGGCCCTATTACTGGGATCGACAGCTCAGAGCGGAGACCAGCCATTCCACTGTCTGACATCGTGTCGATACACACCGCATCAAACCCACGCGCTTCAGCCTCCAACCCCGCCTCCAAAGCTCCAAATTCAGCCAACGCCATATCTGATGCGCTGACATAGTTTTTGGGGGCAGCGCGAACAGATTCGAAGACAAATTCGATATCCGGACCAAGCTGAACCGCATCCAGTTGTGCGCGGCGTTGATTTCGGCTCTCCTCACTCATTGGAAAAGGAATTATTACCAGAACCCGTTTCATAAAATCTCCAATCTGCTTGCAGATTTGCACAATGCACGCCTAAGTTAGATAGAGAACAGTAAAACAACACAGAGGCAAGAGATGGACAGTCTGGGACAAGTGGCAGAATTCGCCGCGCTGACACCTACAACAAGCATTTGCCACGAAGTAAGTGCGCGTACATCTCTCATCCTAGCCGATTGCATTGGCGCCATTGTTGGCGGTGCAGCTGAGCCTGATGTTGCTGCACTTGCCAGCCGCCAAGCGGGTGATGGCCCAGCATTAGTTATTGGTACATCCCAAAAACGACCTCCAGGTACCGCGGCCCTATTGAACGGTACGGCAGGCACTACCCTTGAAATGGATGAGGGCAACCAGTTTTGCAAAGGCCATCCCGGCATGCACACTGTTCCCGCAGCCCTCGGAGTAGCTTCACAACTACAGATCAGTGGTGCAGACCTATTGGCAGCCATCGCGGTTGGATACGACGTCGGTGCCCGCGTAGGAATAAGCACTCGACTTCGCCCATCCATGCATCCGCATGGCACCTGGGGCTCAATTTGTGCCGCGACTGCAGTAGCGCGACTTCAAGGAGCTTCACCTGATCAGATGCGCCACGCGATCAGCCTTTCAGCCAGCCTTGGCCTGTCCACCTCACGCCGCACAATGCTAGAGGGCGGTACAGTACGCAACGTATTCGCAGGTGTCTCAGGCCAAATGGGAGTTCTGGCAGGCGATATGATTGCAGCGGGCTTTACTGGCGATCATGACGGTGTAGCACAGGTATTTGGTCATGTGGTGTCTAATAGTTTTGATGCCGATGCCTTTTCAGATAGCCTTGGCAATCGCTGGGAAGTCAGCCGTAACTATTTTAAAATGCATTCCTGCTGCCGCTACAATCATGCAGCTCTTGACGCTTTAGCACAATTGAGCGCTCGTACGGCAGGGCTTGATGGCAGCACAGTGAAAAGCATAGTTGTTGAGACTTACTCCCTCGCCGTTGAGCTGGACGACCCCTCACCCAAGAACGTGCTTGCGGGCAAATTCTCGGTTCCATTTGCTGTTGCCTCAGCGTTGGTCAATGGCTCGACGGGAGTAGACAGTTTCACGATGCCTAATGTTGTAAACCCCAAAATCATCGCTTTGGCCCAACGGGTAAAGGTCATAGAAGATTTAACCATGACTGCGCTCCTGCCACACAAACGGCCAGCCAAAATCACGGTCACGTTGAAATCTGGTGAGGTGTTGGAGGCAGCTACTGAAACAAATAGAGGCGACTGGTCTGACCCTTACTCAGAAGCAGATGTTCGCAACAAGTATTTATCCCTGACCACACGTTTGTGGCATAAGAAGGCCGCAATCCGCGTATGGGACAAGATAATGGCACTTAGCTCAGCTACGAGTTTGGACGACGTTTTCACCGAAATGGCCCAAGCGCCCCGTTAAAAAACAAAGAGGAACATAGGTATGCGAGAGATAGTTATTGGAGCAGCACAAATGGGCCCAATCCAGCGGGCTGACAGCCGCGAAGAAGTTGTGGCTCGCATGATCGCACTGCTAGAGGAGGCTATAGCTGCCGGCTGTACGCTTGTTGTTTTTCCAGAACTTTGTCTGACAACTTTCTTTCCACGCTGGTACATGGAAGACACCGCCGAAGTAGCCAGTTGGTTTGAAAACAGCATGCCAAATGCCACCACACAGCCCTTATTCGATCGTGCCCGTGCAGCCCGGGTCGCGATCTCCTTTGGCTACGCGGAGAAGACCTCAGAAGGGCAAGGGTTCAACACCCAAGTTCTCACGGACCCTGCCCTCAATATAATTGGCAAGTATCGTAAGGTCCACCTGCCAGGCCATTCTGAGTTTGACCCAGATCGCGCCTTCCAGCATCTAGAAAAGCGTTATTTTAAAGCTGGCGATTTAGGCTTTCCAGTATTTCGCAATATGGACGCCTGGATGGGTATGCTCATTTGCAATGATCGTCGCTGGCCAGAGGCGTACCGCGAACTGGGTCTACAAGGCGCAGAATTGATCATGCTGGGTTACAACACACCAACCACAAATTCGCAAAATCCAGAAGAGACGCCAGAGACGCGGGTCTTCCATTCTGACCTTTGCTGCCAGGCTGGCGCCTATCAAAATTCGGCTTGGGTCGTGGCTGTCGCCAAAGCAGGGAATGAGGACGGCCATCCACTGTTTCCAGGCAGTATCATTGTTGCCCCAGATGGGACTATCGTCCAAAAAGCCACTACTGATGGGGATGAATTACTAGTCCACTCCTGCGATATGGACGCAACTAAGTTTGGCAAGAAAACAATCTTTGACTTCAAACGTCACCGCCAAATTAAGCATTATGGTCGTATTACAAGCCAGACTGGTGTGATATACCCAGACGGCACGGAGGGTTGAATTATGGCGCATGATCTGGCAATTCGTGGCGGCACTCTAGCTACCGCAACCGAGACCTTTAATGCTGATATTGGTATCCGTAATGGGCGTATTGTAACGATTTCTGAAGCCATTACTGACGCAAAAGACGTGATCGACGCGACTAACCATATCGTAATGCCAGGTGGGATCGAGGCCCACTGCCATATAGCACAGGAAAGCGGCATGGGGGTGATGACCTCCGACGATTACGAGACAGGGTCGATATCTGCCGCATTCGGTGGTAATTCCTGTTTCGTGCCATTTGCTGCTCAAAAAGTAGGAGAAAGTTTGGCCCAAACGATGCAAACCTATGATGAGCGTGCCGTACCAAAATCAGTGCTCGATTGGTCGTATCACCTAATTTTGACAGACCCAACACCAGATGTTTTGGCAGAATTACCTGATGTTTTTGCCAAGGGCGTGACGTCGTTCAAGGTATTCATGACCTACGCAACGCGGGTCTCTGACGGTCAGTTTCTTGACATTCTGTCAGTCGCAGGGCGCCACGGCGCATTGACGATGGTACATGCAGAAAACCACGATATGCTGGATTGGATGGGTCGCCGGTTGGTTGAAGGTGGCAATGTCGCGCCGCGCCACCATGCCTCTTCGCGCCCAAGTCTGGCGGAAGAAGAGGCGATAAATCGAGCTATTTCATTAGCCCGTTTAGCACAAGCACCCCTTTTTATCGTGCACGTCTCAACCGCAGGCGGAGCCAAGCTAGTAGCCAACGCCCGTTTGGAGGGTGGACAGGTCTGGGCTGAAACCTGCCCCCAATACCTATTTCTGACCCGGAACGAATTGGATAAACCAGGAATGGAAGGTGCAAAGTTTATTTGTTCACCACCCCTCCGAGATACACCTACCCAAAAAATACTCTGGCAACATTTACAGGCAGGGTCACTATCACTGGTCTCCTCCGACCACGCGCCTTACCGTTATGATGACACAGGTAAATTTAACGGTGGATACGATGTCGACTTCCGCCAGATTGCTAATGGCATGCCTGGTATTGAAATGCGGTTACCACTTCTTTTCTCTGAGGGCGTGAATAAAGGTCGGATCAGTCTAAATAAATTTGTTGCACTTTCATCGACTAATGCAGCACGGATCTATGGAATGTTGCCACGCAAAGGATCGCTTTCGATTGGTGCTGATGCAGATATCGCTATTTGGGATCCTAATGAGAAACGCATCGCTGGCGAAATGCACGATGCGATGGACTACAATCCCTTTGCAGGAACCGAAGTTACGGGCTGGCCAGTCACAGTTTTAGGTCGGGGCCAACGCATAGTCGATAACGGGAAACTGATTGCAAAACCTGGTGCAGGCCAGTTCATTAAACGAGCACCAATTGATTTGACAGAGCATCCGGGACAATCCGTCCCAGAGTTAAACCCAGATCAGAATTTTGGAGTAAATCTGGCATGACCGGCCCAATTCTTGTCATCAATCCAAACTCAAATCCAGCTGTTACTGAAGGTCTCGACACCGCAATGATGCCATTTCGGATGGGTGGATTGCCACCTATCGAATGTTTAACTGTGTCGGCAGGACCCTTTGGAATTGAAAGTCAGGCTGATAGTGACGCGGCTGTGGCACCAATGCTAGCGTTGATTCACGCCCGCACTGATGCGTCTGCCGTCATCATTGCGTGCTATTCCGACCCTGGAATTGATGCCGCGCGCGAGGCAACCAATACGCCTGTCTTTGGCATGCAGGAAAGTGGTTTTTTAACAGCGATGGCGCGTGGCGATCGGATCGGAGTAGTGGCCATATCTGAAGGCTCAATCCTGCGTCACCGCAAATATTTGCGTCGCATGGGCGTACTTGACCGTATGGTAGCCGAACGGTCACTTAACATCTCTGTAGCACAAACCGCGTCTGGTACAGGCACATTTGATCGGCTAGAGGAGATCTCACATACCTTAGTTCAGCACGACCATGCGGATGTAATTGTTTTGGGCTGCGCAGGGCTTTCAGCCCACCGCTCACGTCTGGAGTCCATAATGCAACGTCCTGTAGTAGATCCAACCCAAGCGGCCGTTGCCATGGCACTTGGCGCTGTACTAGTTTAGTCGATTTTGTAACGTGCTTCCAATGCGTCATAGCTGTCTTTGCCCACAAGGTGCTGGCGTTCTTTGAAGTCAGCCAATTTATCGATCACACTACTCACGTCGCCCTTAGCCTTCAGGACGCCAAGTACATCACTCATCGCACGCATAGCAGCTTGCAACGGGGTATTGGCATAAAGAACCATCGAGAAACCAAGACGGGCCAGATCAGCCTGCGAGGTCAAAGGAGTCTGTCCACCCACCACCATATTGGCAACTTGTGGGACGCTGAGGCGCTTGGTAATTATCTGCATTTCGTCATAGGAGATAGGAGCCTCTACAAATGTCATATCAGCACCTGCTTCAATGAAAGCCTCAGCACGGTCAAGTGCCGCCTCTAACCCGTGAATAGCGCGGGCATCAGTACGCGCAATAATCAACGTGTTGGCATTTTCGCGTGCATCAAGGGCCGCTTTGATTTTGGAAACGGCCTCCTCAAGCGGTATCACACTTTTGCCTGCAAAGTGCCCGCATTTCTTCGGAAATACCTGATCTTCAATCTGCATTGCCGCAGCACCTGCGCGTTCAACCATGCGAACAGTCCGTTGCGTATTGATCGAATTTCCAAACCCAGTATCGATATCAACTACCAACGGCAGGTCGCTAATCTCAGAAATTGCAGATACTGTTCCTACAAGCTCAGTCAGCGTTACTAGCCCAATATCTGGTGCACCAAGATAGGTATTTGCAATACCCGCCCCAGTTACATAAATCGCACCGAAACCCTGTTCCTCAATTATACGCGCAGTTAGTGCATTGCCTGCTCCCGGAAGGATCATGGCATCGCACAAATCCATGCGAGCTCGAAATGCTTTTCGTCGTTTCGATAAGTTGTCTATCATGAACTTTGTTCCTCAGCTGCCATCCAGGCCTCAACCGCAGAGCGGCTAGACCGCAAATGAGCCCGCATAGCGGTATCAGCGGCGTCAGGGTCGCGTATGCGCAATGCTGCAACTATATGTTTATGTTCTTCTAGGGCTTCAGCCGGACGGCCGGGGCGCATAGACAGGCGATGCCGATAGAGACGCAGTAGCGAATATAGTTCATTACTCAAAATACCAATCAGCCTCGCATTACCACAGGCTTCAAGAATAACTTGATGGAAATCCCCATCGCCCGACTCCTGAAAATAACCACGGCCAGTTTGCATGGCATCCGTCTTTCCATGTAATGCTAGCATATCTTCGAGACGCGTCAGATCAGCTTCGGTCATGTTTTGGCTAGCAAGACTACACGCCATTCCCTCAAGGCCCTCACGAACCTGCAAAAGGTCTAGTAAATCCTCATTTGACAGCGATACTACTCTTGCGCCTTGATTGGACACACGTGTGACCAATTTACGGCCCTCCAACTGTCCAATCGCTTCTCGCAACGGGCCACGTGATATACCAAACCGACGCGCCAGCCCACTTTCGCTCAGCCGCTCTCCAGGACTAATTTCACCTTCCATAATAGCCTTCTCAAGCTGTACCAATGCGAGACTAGAGAGGTTTTGCGCGACCAAGCGTTCCGATCCATCCAAGCCACTCACACCATTACCTCCACACATTGCATTGACCTAGACTGAGCGCCTATTTTTCCAATCCGGTTGACCCAAAGACCTTCGACCTGACAAATCTGCGACATTCCTTCGCATAAATATTCAATACGGTGCGATAATCCGAAAAGCCATAGGTGCGAACCACCCACTTTTTTTGTAATCAAACCCGACCAGCGCTCATCAAAAACCTCAAAAAACTCAATATAGTAAATCCAGTTCGCCAGATTGAATAAGAATGCGAGAGGGACTTCCAACGCATCAGTCATCACAGCTATCCACCATGGACCAACCCAATTACCGACCTTCCATAAGCCACAGTCTAGAAAATCTAGATGCGGTGCGCGCAGGCAAGCCACCCCCACGGGCCAGGGTAGTGGTAGGCAATTATAATGGTCAATATTAGGCACAACGCAAACCGCAACACGCGCGCTAACTGGCCGAACTGACCATGACATGTGGGTTATGGGTTGATGTAGCACCCGCTGCCAGGTCATAATGAACACCTTATGTAAGGAGACAAGCCATGGGCTATCAAGCGGATCTTGCACTGAGAGGGGGCGTGGCTTTTCTCCCTGGATTGGGCCTGCAACAGGCTGACGTCTTGATAACAGACGGCAAGATTTCTGGGATTTCTGCCCCCAATGGCGGGGATGCGCAGGAAAGTATCGACGTGACCGGACTGACAATACTGCCCGGAGCAATAGATGCACATATCCATCTGGGGCACGGCATGGACATCGCCCGTCCCCGTGAGCCTGGAGACGCCAAAAGCGAAACTGGGGCAGCGGCCATTGGTGGCGTAACAACTATCATCTCTTATGTAATGAGCCCTGATCCTTACAGTGCTGTCTTCGATGAGCTTTGCAAGATTACGCAGGCCGGAGCACGAGTCGATTTCAGTTTTCACTTCGTGATTGCAACCGAAGAACAACTGGCTGAACTGCCCGCCCTGATCAAACGCGGTGCACCTAGTGCAAAGCTTTTCATGAATATTCGCGGTGATGAAGGCCAACGCCTTGGGCTGCCCGGCACGGATGATGGATTTCTTTTTCGGTTGTTGGAGGTCTTGGCTGCTAACGAAGGTCTGCTTTGCCCTCATCCTGAAAATATTGAGGTTGCTAGGGTTCTGCGCGAACGTGTCCTCGCAGCTGATCCTGACGGCAAGGGCGGCTTGGCGACGTGGAACGCCACCCGCCCGCCATTTGTCGAGGCAGATGCACTGTCGCGCGCTACTTATTTTGCACGCATTACTGGTACTCCAGTGCATGCAGTCCATACCTCTTCTGGCGAAGCCCTGAATGCTGCGTTGCGGCAGCGTGCCGGGGGTTCTGAGGTCAGCATCGAAACTTGCTTGCACTATCTGACCCATGACACCACCAGTGCCATTGGATTTATTGGCAAGGTCAATCCACCACTGCGCGCGCCTGCGGATCGCGAGGCGCTTTGGGCCGCGATCGCGCGTGGAGATATTGATACGATTGCTACTGATCACATTCACCGCCCCATCGCGTGTAAAGATGGGGGTATCTGGAAGGCGCAACCTGGCTTCCCAGGGCTTGATGCGTTTCTGCCCGCCCTGTTGACCTACGGATACGATCAGCGTGGACTGCCGCTGGAAAAGCTCATTCCCCTCGTCAGTGAGAACCCCGCTCGGAGAATGGGCCTTAACAACAAGGGAACGCTTTGTCCCGGTGCAGATGCCGATATTGCTGTAGTCGACTTGAACGCTGACTGGGTGGTCGGCAAAGAAAATCTTGGCACTGGCGCAGGGTATTCCATCTACGAGGGCGAACGGATGAGTGCGCGCGTCGTTCATAGTCTGTCGCGCGGCTGTTTTGCATTGCGCGATGGCACGTTGCAAAGTGACGCCGTGGGTCAGGGACGATTTGTTGCGCGTAAATTGGGTTAAAGAAATTTTAGGCAAGTCTCCCCCGTATCGCATAAAGCCTTCCAGAATAACACGCGTCATCAGTCATGACGTGAGCGTCTCCAGTTGCGCTGATCCCAATCCCTACCTCTTGGTCAATCTCAAACCGAGCGGCAAACCAAGCAGCGACATCTGTTGCTGACAATGGGGTGAAAGGTCCCTGATTTGGCACCTGCGCCTTTGACTCTTCAGCCTTCCATAACTTGCCATAAGCAGAGTTTGCGTTGCGTACGCTCGCCAGTACTGACCCACCCGGCACCAAAACACGGACAACCTCATCCAGTAAAGCCGTAGGGTTAGGCACATGTTCCAACATCTGTGGCAGTATCACCAAATCCATTGAAGCATCAGTATAGGGTAGCTGACCATTGACCATCAAATCAAAATTAACCTGCGTTAAATCATGTCCTTCTCGGCTCAGTCGTTCCCTGATAAAGCTTAAGTTATTATTTGATAATTCAACTACTGATAGGTCAACATTAGATCTTAACCTGTTCAGCAAAGCTGTTGTTGAGGTACCACCCCATGGCATAATCTCGGCGACCTGTGCGCCCAGCGGCAAATCCGGCAGCAGCGCATGTTCTGCCTCCAATGCATCACCTTGTCTCCGGGAAACATAGACCCCTGCCAAGGGGGATTTAGCCCATACAGAGTAACCCCGAAAATCGGCTAACTGATCCCACGTCCAACATCTTGGATCCCATAGAGCAAAAGGGTTGGAATCATTTCGGATTTCCCAGAATGGATAGGCCACAGCTTCCTTCACCGGGTAAATACTGGCCTCGGGCCGTTCGAATCGTTCCCATGAAAAGATCTCATTTACTGATCTGCGCGGAGCTTTAATTTTAGGCGCCGTAACTTTTGCCCTTCCTATTGCAAGTGCGCCAATCACATCAAATGTTTGCGGTAGTTCCAGCATCTCACGAAGGGCAATCTGATCGCCAATACCTGCATTCCAAATGCATTGGAAACCACGCAAATGGGCAGAAAGCATCATATGGTAACAGGCTCCAGCAACAGACTGCACGATAGACAAATTCCCATGCGTCCAACCCTTTTGAAAACACAAATAAATCAACGCTGAGCATTCAGAAAAATGATGATTTCCACCAGAAATATCTCGTGCACGCAGCTTTTGAGCTGGGTCTGCAACAACAATAAAATGCCAATTCTGCTGGTTGCAAGATGAGGGAGCCTCAACGCCATCACACAAAATATCTTCCAGAGTTTCAGGAGAGATCAAGCTACTATCAAATTCTCTGCAAGACGACCGGCTCGCTAATTTATCAAGGATTTCCCGAACCTCTTCAGTAGAGGTTTTTGATTGGGTCGAACCGGCATCTCCTCGCAAGCTACTCACAAATAAATCCTTTAAAAAGATGCCACCGTTGACAAGTGTTCGCCAACTTTGCAAAACTGTCAACAGTTGACCGATTGGGAGTATACTTATTCTTTCGTTTGGAAGACAAATGCTTCTAAACTATGATATTCGTCACAAGACGAAGCTCATAGTAAACGATACAAGCGACCCACTGCCCCTAAACTGGGACACTGGCAACCATAAACCGACCGCTCGAATGGGCGGCATTTCATCTGGGAGATGTTCATGTTTAATCGTATCACCGGCATCGTCGTAGCAGCGGTCTTTGCCGCTGGCGCCGCGAGTGCAGACAACGTGACCCTACGTTGGGGTCACTATTTAGGCGATTCACCCTTCGTCCAAGCAGAAAAAGATTTTGCCTCCACCGTAACAGAACGCACCGAAGGTCGTGTTAACATAGAAATTACCTTTGCCGGCGGCCTCGGTGGTGGTGGCGAAGTGATGACCCTCGCAGGTCGCGGCGCCATTGATATGGCCTCTGTCGTTCCTGGCTATTACACAGACCAGCTGTTGTTCTGGCGCGCTTATCAGATCCCTTTCGTATTTAATTCACCACGCCAAGCTATGGATATCTCAGCCGCTGCTTTCAAGGATATCCCATACTTTCGTAACGAACTTTCCAAGTTTGGCCTCAAGTTTCTATTTCACCAACCACTTGGGTCTTACTATCTAACGGGTAAAGATGATTCTTGCCTCACAGTTGAAGGTCTTTCAGGCAAGAAAATTCGTTCTTTCGGCGCTGATATTCCTAAAGCACACGAAGCTGTTGGCGCAGTTCCTGTGTCGGTTGGTGTTGGCGATGTCTATGAGGCGCTGCAACGTGGCTCCTTAGATTACTCTTTCCTCAACCGCGGTAATATTCTTTCCAACCGTCTGTATGAACCTGGTCCGATAAGCTGTGGTCCAGTTATGTCCATCTCTGGCCACTTGGTCGTCATAAATGAAGACATGTGGAATGGTATTTCAGCCGGCGATCAGGCGATCATGTTGGAAGAAGCTACTATAGCGGGCAAAACCTATATGGATAACATCGAAAAAGCAGAAGAAGCTGCCGGTGTAGCAATCGTTGAAGCAGGTGGTCAAATCATCGAATTTCCAGCTTCCGAACTAGCCAAATGGAAAGCCGCAGCGCCTGACCTCTTGGGCGATTGGGTTGTAAATATGGACGGACGAGGCATGGGAGATCAAGCCAGAGAAGTGCAAGACTACTGGCTCAATATCATCAATAAATAAAACTATGGCGACGTGCGATATCGCGCGTCGCCACTCTTTGACCGCAGGTACTCCGTGAAATTTCTCTCCCACATTGTAGAACGTCTTGCACTAGCTGTACTTCTGGTCGGCGGCCTTGGTATGTTAATGTCAATGTTTCTTGGCGTTGCAGATATTGTCGGCACCCAAATTTTGCTGATTCCTGTTCCAGGCCCACGAGAACTCACAGAAAGCACGATGGTTTTAATAGTATTTGGTGCCCTTGCGTATGCACAGATACGGCGCGCGCACATCCGGGTCGAACTGGTCTATTTTCAAATGCCTCCACGGATACGCGCTGCAATGGACGTTATCACCGATCTAGCAGCCATGACATTCTTTGGCTTGATTTTGAGCGAAGCAATTTCTGAAGCACAGTATTCCTTTCAAATCGGTGAGGCTACCGCAGGCCTGATCCGTTTCCCCCTCTGGCCCGCACGTTTTGTACTAGCGGCTGGGTGTGCCCTCGTAATCTTACAATTGGCGCTGCACCTAATCCAGGATGTAATCCGTATCAAAACTGGCGAGGGTCTTGAAAATGACCCACTCGGCGTTTTGCAGAAAGTTGAGTAGCAAGCCATGTTCGATCCAGCCACCTCCGGTGTCATTGTAGCCGGGCTTCTTGTCTTCTTTCTTACCACAGGCGTTCATATTGGTGTTGCTTTAGGCCTCAGCGGTTTTATTGGTATTTTTATTACTATCAGTGAGCGGGCGGCCATAGCACAACTTGCAACAGTACCATTTTCAACGACAAACTCGTTTACGCTCGCAGTGATCCCTCTCTTTATCCTGATGGGGTCGCTTGCAACCCAAGCCGGGCTCACAAAAGATTTGTATAAAGCAGCCTACAATTGGCTAGGCCAGATAGCCGGCGGACTCGCAATGGCAACTACCCTAGCGTCTGCGGCCTTTGGTGCAGCCTGCGGCTCTACCATTGTGAATGCGGCTGTTTTTACAAAAATGGCCATGCCAGAGATGACTAAATTTGGATATGATAAACGCCTATCAGCAGGGTGTATTGCCGCCTCTGGGACCCTAGCTTCACTGATCCCCCCCTCGATCCTGATGATTATCTATGCAGTCATCACCGAGCAATCTGTAGCACGCCTTTTGGTGGCGGGGCTTATACCTGGGCTGATGTCAGCAGCAATCTATATGGGCGGCATCTATGTGGTTGCCAAGGTGCGTCCCGACTTAGCGCCCATACCAGACGTAGTTATCACGCGGCGAGAAAAATGGGAATCTCTCAAGGGCGTCTGGGGGATCACGTTTTTATTTATCCTCGTGATTGGCGGAATCTATCTAGGCTTTTTTGTTCCGACCTACGCTGGAGCAGTAGGTGCTTTTGGCGCATTTCTGATAGTCGCCGCCAAACGTAAGATGAATGTGAAAGTTTTAGTCGATACCTTTAAAGACGCTGGGATAACGACATCAACGATCTTTATCATTGTTATTGGTGGGATTATCTTCGCGCGGTTTCTTACCTACACTGGGCTTGTTGGGGACATTTCTGATTGGATGCTCGCACTTGAGCTATCACCCATCGCTTACCTGCTTGGTTTTGCACTTCTGTACCTTATACTAGGAATGCTGATCGATCCTATAGCCATCATGGTCATGACGCTGCCTGTGATGTTCCCAATAATGACCAGCGTTGGTTATGATCCTATTTGGTTAGGCGTCATCGCAATTAAGCTTGCCGAAATTTCTTTGATTACTCCGCCTGTAGGCCTAAATGTCTATGTTGTGCGATCAGCCTCACCTGTTCCCTTACGACTCGAAGAGGTGTTTGCTGGAGTAACGCCATTCCTGATCATGGACCTGTTCACGCTGGGCACGCTGATCGCTTTCCCCTCAATCGTACTGTTCCTGCCAAACCTGATGAATTAGAAGCGCAAAAGAGCAGTAAGTTCTCCTATTTCGCCCATGTCATGAATGCCGAGTATCATACCCTCGAGACTTCTAACCCGCTCAGGAGAGAATTTACGGCCTGCGTTAGCTGCAAATTTGGTACAAATATCCTCAATCATCAGAGGCCGGTCTGGAGCACCATGCACCTGATTGATCAGCGCACTCATTTGACCCAGAGGCGTTTCAACATTAATCTGGGCTGCAAAGCGGTCAGGAAAACCATGTTCTTGCATAGGTTCCCATACCATCTTTCGAGCAACGGCAACAACAACAGCCCTTGGGGCACTCTCAAAGCTCGCAATATCAACATGCCCGTCTACCAGTAACAACGCCATACAATAAGCAAGGCCCCACTTACCGTCATATCCAGAAACAGGTGCCTGGCGACGGCTCCAAGGCTCACAGATCAGGGGCGCAGCGGGCTGTGGAACAAAAGCGGTAAGAGATATAACGTTGCTTGCATTTACGCCGCGTGCCATCACCTGCACAACAGCCTCCAGAAATGGATGGATATAATGGCAACAGGGATAAAGTTTGAACGCCGCTTGGGGCAACAACCACTCCTCTCCAAGTGTGGCAAGTTGGGCCTCAAGCCCCTCACTGCACCCAGCAAAAGTATTCATTATACCAAAAGTGCTTTCTAAAATTGATGATGGGCCCGTCATTCCTGCTTGCGCAAGGCGCACCGCCTCAATTCCTGTACGCGCTGCCCAGCCCGGGTTCAACGCCTTCGACATCGCACCATTTGCCAAAAACGCAAGGGTCCCAGAAGCCTGACCGCCAGCAATCCCTATGGCCGAAATGGCACGCTCCGGATTCAGCCCTACAACCTGCCCCGCAGCCGCAGCCGCTGCAATCGCACCACCGACCGAAGTCACCTGAAAACCACGTGCCTGAAAACCGCCCGGGGCCGCTAACCCAATGCGGATAGCAACCTCCCAAGTAACAATATACGCGAGTATCAAATCACGCCCCGATGCGCCCGACATTTCCGCTACAGCCAACGCCAAGGGTGCCGCGACAGCGCTACCGTGTACAACCGACGCGATATGCGTGTCGTCATATTCAAGCGCATGGATCAACGCTCCGTTAATCATCGCCGCCGCCCCAGGTTCCGCAGTTCCACCCAATAGTAAACTGGCAGATCCCGCAGACGCTGCAGCTGCCCAGCCCGCGTTATCAGCAACTGTGGAGGACGCAATCCCAATACCAAGTGCATCAAGAAAGTGCAGATGCGCCGCGTCGAGCACTTGGCTTGGGACGCCCTCTTTCAAAGTGCGCGCCGCAAATTCGGCAATCCGCTGAGCGCCCGTCATACCTTCGCTCTGATTTCTTCCATGGCGACTATTCCCGCTTTGCGTCCCAATACAAGTGCTGTGATCAATCCGTTGCCAGAGGCATAACCAAGCGCCCCATCACGCCCACTAATCCCGGCCGCCGCACCACCTCCAGCAAAAAGGTTGTCAATAACACCGCCACTTACCTTCCGGACCCGCGCCTTATTATCGACGAGCAAACCACCCTGTGTGTGGAACAATCCTGGTTTGACCTTAACTGCCGCAAAAGGCGCTTGAAGCGGAGCCATGGCAAAAGCTGTTCGTCCAAAACGGTCTTTGCAGTCTCCTTTTGCAGCTGCATTATAAGCCAATATCGCTTGCTCTAAACCAACTCGGTTCAAACCAACCACCTCTGCCAACGCCGCTGGGGTATCAGCCCATTTTACAGCCCCCATCGCAGACATTTCCGCGTATTCATCTTCGGCCTGTGCCACACCGTGAATGCGCATATCATAAATAGCCCAGGCAAATGAACCCTGCGCCATCACATGTGATGCAAACCCCGAATACCCCAAATCTTCATTACCAAACCTTTCACCTGTTTCACTGACTAAGACGCCGCCTTTTTCAAGGATTGTCCAAGACAATAATTGGCCTTGCGGGTAGGCTACTGCCGCATAGCCTTGATACGAACCCATGTTCCCCAAAGCTGCGCCAAGCGCCAGCCCCCAACGGACTGCATCGCCTGTGCTTCCGGGCGCACCAAAATACTCTGCGGCCGCGATCTCTGGGCAATGTTCCGCTACTAGTGCAGGATCAGCAGCAAAACCATTCGTTGCAAGTAACACTTTGCGTGCAGGAACCGGCTCACCTTCCACCACTGCGCCCACCACATAACCGTCTTCCACCAGTAAGTGCTTTGCCTTGTTACCCACAGCTATTGGAATATCCCTTTGAGCTACAGAACGCAGCAGATCATCGACAAGGTCCTGTCCACGCCGCGATCTTGGCGCATGCAGACGCTCTACTGAGTGGCCAATATGGCGATAAGCGGTGATCAGTTCCATCCGCGCTCCTAAATCCTCAATGAGCCATTCACAAAGCGGTCCGCACTCTGCCGCTATCATCTGGGTTAAATCATCTGCTTGGTGATGCCCAGCGATGCGGGTTAGATCCTCGACCATCCGCCTAGGACTGTCGTCAATACCCGCCTGATGCTGATACTTAGAACCTGCACCAGGAATTGATCCAGTTGAGAGCGAAGAGTTGCCCCCCGGTCTGTCACGTCCTTCAACAATGGCGACAGTTCCGCCCGCATCATGGGCAGAAATTGCACCCGCTAGCCCACAAGCCCCGGCCCCAATTATCAACAAATCAAGCGTCTCACTCATAGCGCAGTCATTTCGCACACGATATCGTTCCAAGGCCGCACTAGCACGTTCACATCTAGGTCTAGCAACGCATCTATGACTACCCCCATTCCTGGATAAGGATCATCAACGATACCATGAACTTTGGCACAAATTTCATCTGGCGTGAATGGTAGGTCCGGGCCCCCGCGCGCACTCATGACCTCCTCAGACAGTGTAGAGCCATCATCCAGCGTCCAAATCACCCGCGTGGGCCTATCGTTAGGCCAGTCCGGTAGTGGCGTGTAGAGCGCAGTACTGACCTTATGACGTAGCGCCATGATTTCTGGTACGTGCAGCGAACTCGACGAAAATGCCTCCGCACCTCCGCCACCGTGAACTGCCGCCGTAGCCGCAATGTGTTGAATCGAAAACTTTGCAGCTATAGTTGTATCTGGATCAGGGTTATCCATGACCCGAGCTTTCTCATGTGTTTCCAAATGGATAGCTGCTACACGGTCAACCGAAATCTGTCCTAAAAGTTTCTGTGTTGCCTCAATAGTTGCGTGGCCATATTGGCAACATGCAAAAACTTTATGATAGCCATCCGAGATGGCCCATCCCTCACCCAGCTCACTGCCTAGTTCATCAGCATTTACAGCTGCCCCAAATGCGTCTGAGTAGACATCATGAAGCGCCGAAGGTAGGCCAGATATACCGATGGTGGCCCAATCAACTGCCCGCAATCCAGTTTGCGCAGCGACACCCGGCCACACGTTACGCACCAGCGAGCCTTTGATAGGATGAGTGTAGGGGCCTGGCAATACCATAGTTGCAGCACCTGAAATTGCACCAATTGCTATGTCTTGAGACACTCGCCGCAAGGCGCAAATAGCTGCTGCAGCTCCAACGGCGGCTAGGCTGCCATGCGGGTGCAAAACTAAATTAGGAAAGGTAAATGTCCGCGCCACTCGCGCCACAGTTTCGTATCCAATTACTAATGCACGTAGCAGGTCTTCAGTCGTATGTTCATCCGCCTCAGCTTCGGCAAGTAACGCCGGCAAGCAATAGACACCAGCATGGCAGATCACGCGACGGTAGCCCTCGTCCAACTCAGCCCAATCACCGGCGCAGCCATTAGCCAAAGCAGCCGAATATCGATCCAACCGTTGTCCACGCGCATTGAAAACCGTTGCCTCTGGATGACCTGAGCTGCTGGCAACACCGTCGTGTAAGGCCACGACCTCAGGTTCGCCCCGCGCAGCAATCATCGCGGCCATATCATCGCATAAGACAAGTGCCGCCCGTTTTCTAACAGATTTTGGGATATCTGCCCATTCGGTTGCAGTAGTGAATGCGACTAATTGCATCAAAGCCGTTTCGATGTCTGCAGAACTCATGGCGTGCACTCCAATGTAATCAGTTTTTCAATGACTTCCGCAGACGTCATGACGTCCGCATATTTACCGTTCATATCCCACAAGTTCACCGCATGTGAGGTGGGCGCACGATCATACACGCAGTCGTCAGGCACAATAACTTTAAAATTCAGAGCAAAGGCATCTGTTACGGACGACCGGACACAGCCTGACGTTGTACACCCCGTGATAATAAGCGTGTCTACACCCAGATCAATCAAATGACTGGTTAATGGGGTTCCAAAAAATGCGCTAGGGTGTTTTTTAGGCAAGATTACATCGCCTAAAGCCGGAGCTATATCGTCAACAAACTCATAGCCCTTAGCATCAATACCCATTATTGACGGGATCTTTTGCGCTAGGCGGCCACCATCAGTCGCAGCATTCTTAGGAGCCACATGCGGATATAGTACAGGAAACCCTTTGCTACGGAATACAGCTAAAAGCGGCATAATCTTTTTCACCGCATCCCAGCCAACAGCACCACAGGAAGTCGGATATTCTTTGATAGCTTCCCAATATGGAGCCCGCTTGGTACCGACAGTGCGATACTGGACGTCTATGATCAGTAACGCAGGATGACTGCCAAACCCACCTTCACCACCAAACCCCGCCGATGCATAGCGGCGCTCTTCTTCATCCGTAATAACTCCAGTCCATGCCGACATTGCGCAACCCCCAGCCCTAAAATCTGTCAACAGTTGACGAAAACGATATGACGTTGTCAACCTTGCTACAGTTGCGTTCAGGAGAATCACTATGGAAATCCAACATCACAACCGGTACCCATTTTCTGCCCTGACTGAACGCCCGATTTATGACTGGCCAGAAGGCAAGCGTCTAGCCGTTTGCCTGTGCCATAATATCGAATGGTTCTCTTTCATGACTGGTCTTGGCAGCGATCATACACTTCCAGGTGCGCCACAGACCACGCGCAACTATGCATGGCGCGATTACGGAAACAGGGTAGGCATATGGTATTTATTTGATTTACTCGACGAACTTGGACTACCTGCCTCACATAATATTAACGCAGCCGTGTTGGAACATTGCCCCCAGATCATAAAACGTATTCAAGCTCGAGGCGATGAAGTGATCGGCCATGGGATCACCAACTCCGAACGTCAAGATATCATGGATGAGGTGGCTGAGCGCACAATGATTACTCAGACCACGGATAGTATCACGAAGCATTTTGGCGCACCACCCAAGGGCTGGCTTGGGCCTTATATAGTCCAATCTAACGTCACACTCGATTTGCTCAAGGAAGCAGGCTATTCATATGTGCTTGATTGGCCCTCCGACGATCAACCATTCTGGATGCGTACGCGTGCAGGCCCACTTTTGTCACTGCCCTATTCAATCGAACTCAACGATAGCCCTGCGCAAGTGTTCCGGCATCACACGGGCCGCGAATTTGAGGAGATGATTATTGATCACTTCGACGAAATGCTCCGACAATCTAAAAAATATCCACTGGTATTCAACATCGTCCTGCACCCTTTCATTATTGGCCAGCCGTTCCGCCTGGCTGCCCTACGGCGCGCCCTTGACCACGTCTTGAAAAACCGGGACGAATTGTGGCTGACCACACCCAGCGGTATAGCTGATCACATTTCAGGACTTCCAAAAGGAACCGTTCCATGACTTCAGAAACTCAAGTTGACCTTGTTAAGCGCTACTTCGATGCGGTGGATGCCGAGGATTTACCTGGACTGCTTAACACCCTTGCCCCTAATTGTATCTTCACGGTTGAAACCCATGGAGTTCGCCTTGAAGGGCACGCTGAAATATCTAAGATGTTTATCCAGCTTTGGGCTGATCATGCGGCCGTCTTGCACCATCAATTTACCCATATCCCAGACCTCTTTGGTGGGCGTGTCGCTAGCCGCTTCATGGTCCAAAATACAGAACACGACGGCAGCGTCACCCATAAATCTAACTGCAACTTCTTTGAGATCGTAAAGGATAACTTTTCAACTGTTCGTGTCTATATGACTGGTCAAAATACATTGAAAGAAACCCTGTGACTGATTCCGAACTTACGGAACTTGTGATACGATACTTTTCCGCACTTGATGCACGTGATCCTGACGCTCTCGCTCAAACGCTAGCCAAGGATTGCATACTAAAGATTCAAACACATGACATCACCTATTCAGGTCGTGACACGATCAGCACCTTTTTTGCAACCCGTTGGGAGGGGACGCTAAAGGCTGTGCACCATAATTTCACTCATACGCCCTCACATTCAACAGGCCGCATCGCTAGCCAATTTACAGTTACATATTCTGGCATTGGCGCTGCGGACCCTAAATCAAACGCAAATGTATTTACCATGTGTAAAGACCATATCACAAAGATCGATGTTTATATGGCTGGTGAAAATACCATAAAATCTTAAGATAGGATCTTAATCACCTCGTCTGTTGAGCGTACCGTTCCGAAGAACCGGCCAAAGTTACGCAGGGTACCTTCGTGTAGCTCTTTGTGCGTGGTTGCACAGGCATCTTCGACCAGTGTCACAGCGTAGCCCCGATCAGCGGCCTCTCGCGCTGTTGTTTCAACGCACATATTTGTAGAAACACCTGTCATAAACAGGTGTTCTCGATCGAGAGCACGCAACAAATGGTCAAGGCCAGTTGAGGCGAATGCTCCCATAGAAGTCTTGCGTACGATAGGGTCACCAGGTTCGGGAGCGAGTTCATCTATGATCTGATGTGCCGATTGACCTTCATAGTTGCCTAGTGACGCAAAAAAAGAACGCATATGCACCGGCGCGTCTGAACAATCAGCAAGGGCTGCACCGATGGTAATATAGATGACCTTACCACCCGCCGCGCGCATCACCTTGATCAAGCGCTGGTTATTGGGAATAACTAAAGTCTCTATTCGCTCAAAGCGCCAGTCCGTCACGCTGTTTTCTTCAGCTTTCATCTTCTGCGCCAACGCACCAGTATGATGCCCCGTAGCATATTGCATATCTATGATTACCAGAGCCGAACGCGCAGGATCAGTGATCCGCTCAGCATTGAATTGCTTCACATAATCGCCCATGATCTGGGTCATTGGATATCCTCTTAAATATAGCGACAAATTACTGAAAAAAGAAATTCAGACATCTCCCGCCAGTTCAATTGCACGATGCCACACAGGATTGCCGTTGCGATTCTCCTGGACGCATTTGCAGCAAGGTTGACAACGTCATACCATTTTCGTCAACTATTGACAGGTTTTAGGAGCAAAGAGGCTTCCTAAACCTATGCGATATTTGCTTTTGTCAATAATAATTAGGACCTGCAAAAAAGTTAAACACGCCACAGACCAAACCATTCAGATGGTCTTAGTAATGAATTTGGGAGTTAAGAGGGACGATGTTCAGCCAAATCATTCCAGACTTCCTGCCGCAATATGCGCCCAGCAACCAGTTCAAACCGATCACTGAAGCGGACCCCCTCGAACGAGCTACCATCCAGCCAGGTACCATGCAAAGTCCCCCTACACCAAACGATAGCCCTATCCTCTTCAAAGGCCTCATCAAAACCTTCGATAGCTTTTCTAATATTTATGTACCGATTTTTGCTCCATACGATCAGCACCTCAACTGCCTGCATCCTAACTCCACCCGGAAATACCATTTCAAAATCATCATGCAGATAACCTTGTGCACGTGTCAGATCGCGTTCCTCCATCGCATCAAGGTAGTTGCTAACGACCGCCACAGCACCCGGAACCGGTGCGCCTGGGGTCCGCGCCTTCCCGCCACGCATATAGTTGGTTGCGGGTACTTCTTCAGCAATCACAGTGATGCCATCAGGCGGCGCAGCAATCGTCGCGCGTACAGCGTCTGTCATCCGCCGCGAAAGCGTTGCGATTGTTTCGGCGTCATATCCCTTGATCAAAGTATACTTAATAACTGGCACTTCCGGCCTCCTTGTTCTGACCAAATAAAGCGTAGAGAAGATCACACTGAATACAACCCCAGAACTCGAGGCAGAAATGGTATTTATCGTTAGAATAATTGAGTATGTACAAAATCTAAAAGCAACTTCGGATGGCAACATAATTATCCCAAAAGAATAGGTTTTTTTACTATGATTACACTCTATGAAAACTTACGAACTATCGTTTATGCGCCGTTCTATCTCGCTGACAAACGCAAGTTTTGGTCAGACTGGGGACTAGAAGTAAATATCCAACTCTCCCCTGATCCAGTCGAAACCGCAGAGGGCCTGCTCGCAGGCCGAGCTGATATTTCGTGGGGTGGGCCAATGAGGGTTATGCTGCATCATGATCGCGACCCAGAGTGCCCGCTTGTGGCATTTGGACAGATAGTAGCAAGAGATCCTTTCATCCTCATTGGGCGCGAACCTAACTTAAATTTCCAATTCAAAGAACTTCAAGGCAAGCGTCTTGCCGTTGCATATGAAGTGCCAACCCCATGGATGACATTTCAAGACGACTTGAAACGCGCAGGTGTAGATCCTGATAGTCTGGAAATCGCGCCCAACGCCCCAATGCACACGAGCGCGGCTCGCCTCACCGCTGGTGAGATTGACGTGGCACAGGTGCTGGAACCCTACGCGTCTGCCGCTGTAGCGGCCGGCCATGCACATATCTGGCACCGTTTCGCCAGCCGGGGCGATATTGGTTACACCAGCTTCTACACGACCAGGCAATATATGAAAAAACACCCTCAGACCTGCGCAACCCTAATAGCCGGGATAGGACCTGCACTTTTAGCCATAGCGAACGAGCCCGCCTCAGAGATCGCCAATGAACTGGCTGAGCTTTTTCCAGATGTACCACACCTAGTCCTCACCAATGCTATCGCAGGCTATCAAGCTTCGAGCCTCTGGGCAAAAAATACCGATCTTCCTCCCGCTGCCTTTGTACGGCTGAAGGCAGCACTTTTGTCAGGCGGGTTAATCTCACGCGATATCCCCTATGACCACGTCATTTCACGATTGGAGACATCATGACTAACAATATTCCAGTAATTGATATCACTGCGTTTTTGGAGGGCGATGCAGAGGGCAAAGCCAGCGTTGCCCATGAAGTCGCCCATGCGGCACAAACAATTGGTTTCGTCATCCTTTCCGGGCACAAAATACCTCAATCACTCTTCGATGCGGTCTTCACAAAAGGCTTTGAATTTTTTGATCTTCCAGACGCAGACAAATCCAAATGGCATCCAACAGGGCCCGCCAAGCAACGTGGGTATCACGGAATAGCAACGAGAGGCTTATCGGCAACCTTAGGCAAAGACGCACCTAAGGACTTGCGCGAGAGTTTATTTTTAGGACCTATCAACAATCGCGCCGCCGACTTCGCACATATCCCTGAGGCAGCCACTGCCTATGCACCAAACTTAGTCCCCGATACACCATCAGGATTTGATTCAACTTTGATATCACTCTATCAAGCTTTTGAAGAGTTATCAGCGAGCTTACTGCGCATCTTTGCAGTTGCCGCAGAGATGCCAGAAAACCACTTTGCGCCACTAATCAAGAAGCATTTCTCGATCATGTCGGCGCACCATTATCCTGCCTTAACGGAACCACCGCTGCCCGGCCAATTACGCACTGGGGCCCATACTGATTACGGCGCAATGACTATTCTGGCGATGACTGGCGCCAAAGGTGGACTACAGGTTCTAAGGGACGGAGACTGGGTGCCCGTCCGTCCACCTGAAGGGGCACTTGTAGTAAACCTCGGAGATATGATGCAGCGATGGACAAATGACAAATGGGTATCAACCATGCATCGTGTGGTAACGCCAGAAGACTTGAACGACGCAATGTCGCGCCGCATGTCTATTGGTTATTTTATGCATCCTGACTATGACGCACAGATTGAGTGCCTACCCAGTTGTATAGGCGATGGGATACTTTATCCGCCTATTACGGCAGGCGATCATATACGCAAAAAAATTGAGGCTTCACATGCCAAATAAGCTCAGTTCTTTTTATACTTCACACTCACTCTTTCAAACATACCTTTCACTCCAGAAATCATCTATGCTTCTTCTTGTTCAGCAAAAGGGCTGTTATTAGGCAGCAGCACTCAAGCGTTTTGTCAGGCAATCACCAGCATATGCATGCGCTCGCTCGGCTCTGCGCTATCACGCATAGCAAGGCGCCATTATTGTGCGGAAGTCTTCCACATATTTTCACCGCCTTACATTCAGAGCCGATGTCCAAGGCCCATGGCCTGCGATCCAGAACTCCAAGCCGTATGACCCGCAATTTTTCCAAATACCGCACCCGAGGTTAGGCCTGAGCCACCCGGATAACCACCCAAAAATATGCCTCCAACTATTTCACCACAAGCGAATAGACCCACTATCACTTGCCCGTCTCTGTCTAAAACTTCCGCATGTTCGGAAACTTTCACTCCCCCATAAGTGAAGGTGATACCACCGGTAACTGGAAACGCGCGAAATGGCCCCATATCTAATTTTTGGGCCCAATTAGATTTAGCAAGATCACCAGAAATAGCAGATTTACCGTCTTTAATCGTGGGGTCAAAGACAACAGTACTTTCAACACTGTCATTGAAGTCTGACAATGTCTTGAGGCTTGCAGAAGCGTCTAGCCCATCACATTTTGCAACCAGCTCCTCCAAAGTATCAGCCTGTTCGAAACTCGCATCAAAGAAGCTATATTCAGCATAGAGCAGGTCGAACACTTTTGAATCAAAAATCTGCCATGCTTTCTGCCCCGGTTGCTGTAAAACCGCACGGCCAAATTGTGCATAAGTATAATTCCGGAAATCCATACCCTCATCCACAAATCGCTGACCTTCATTGTTAATCATAACACCTAAGAAATAGCTTATTTTCCGATAATTTTTGCGCTCACTCGGAATTATTTCAAGATTTCCATAATCTTTCATGTGAAAATCCATAGGTGTTGCATGACATCCATCGAAACGTCCGTATTTTTGGGCCCCAATGTCCAAAGCAGCCCGCAGACCATCACCGTTATTGTGGGGGGTTCCACGTACTTTCGCTGTCTTCCACTCTGGCCCAATGTGCTCAACGCGCATCTCATCACTACTCTCAAATCCACCACATGCCAAGATTACTGATTTTGCCAAAACCTCTTCACCAGACGCAAGAGATACACCAATAACCTTACTATTTTTAGTTAAAAGAACAGCAAATTCAGCGCCATATCGGATTGTGCCACCAAGTTTCATAAAGGCTGCAAGTTCCATATCAAATAGGCCAACTCCCTCATTTTTAGCCGCTAGTGTTAGCCCACCCCAAAAAATGATTTTGCCGTCTTTCTCGAAGCTTTGGCGTGCCCAGATCGGATCGTAGGTAACACCATGACTGGCAAGCCAAACCATTGTGTCATAGCTTTGCTCAATCAATATTTCTTGCTCAGGTGTAAGTGGCGCACCGTCATTGAAACCCAACAAATCCGTCTTAAATCTTTCGTGAGTATATTGTCCAAAATCAGAGATGGCGATCCTGGGGTCATTCGGGTCTGCAAGGAGTGGCAAGAGGTCTTCACTTGCTTCATAACAAAAACGCATGGCGCCGGCTGTGTATTTTGTATTGCCACCTGCTAGCTCTGGGTCAGCCTTCTCAAGCATCAGCACACTTGCTCCCTTTTCGCTGGCCGCAATACCAGCAGTGAGACCTGCATTTCCAGATCCAATTATGACAACGTCCCAATCGCGCACCATATTACTATCCTTGCTAACTTGCATCCTGTTGTAACGAAATACTGCCAACATCCAACCCTAGCGAGATTATAACTAGGTGAGTTAAGAACCCTATAGTTACCATCCAACGAATGTCTCTCATCAACCAATTAAACAAGCTTTTACTATTAGCACTATCTTGTTGAGACCCAGCGCCCAGCCCATATCTGATAACGTCTTGTTCGGCGGTAGCATGCAAGATGTTCAGTGTGCATTGCATTCAACTAATGGCAGTGATTACCTTGATGCAAAGATTAATCAAAGGGATCCCCAATGCCACGTATGCCTAATATTTTCGCAAACCCCTCACCACAAGCCATTCCTTTATATCTCGTGGCAAGTGCCGATGCGAAGGCATGGCTGAAAGTACATGGTGCACGAGCGCAGAATTCCGCTACCAGCCAAAGCTGGACCGGAAAGCTGGGTCAAATACTTTACATCACTGAGAATGGGCTTCCCATTTTAATGGCCATAGGCTTCGGCGATGCCAGCACCCGCAAGCGCAAGCGCTTTGGTGCGGTTGCAGATATTGCAAATCTACCAGAAGCAGTATTTGAGCTCACTGGCCAAAACCCCGAGATTGCACAAGAGTTTGCTCTGGGCTTTGCACTCAGTAAATACCGCTTCAACCGCTACGCCACAAATTTAGCTCCAAAAGCTGAACTGGTATGCCCGGCCGGATTAGATGAGCACAATCTACAGGCAATTATTGAAGGCGAATTTCTCACACGCGATCTAATCAACACACCTGCCAACGATATGGGCCCAGACGAACTGGAGACCGCAGCACGAGATTTAGCCAATGACCATCGTGCTCAAATCACAGTAATAACAGGGCAGGACCTCATTAAGAAAAACTTCCCAATGGTTCACGCTGTAGGCCGGGCTTCAGTACGTGCACCACGATTGATCGATATGACTTGGGGTGAAAATGGTCCAAGGCTAACGTTGGTAGGCAAGGGCGTATGTTTTGACACTGGCGGGTTGAATATCAAACCCGGAGCCTCGATGGGATTAATGAAGAAAGATATGGGCGGCGCCGCCCATGTTATGGGACTGGCTAAGATGATCATGGCCAGCAAAATGTCAGTGCAACTGCGGGTATTGATCCCAGCTGTGGAAAACGCAATCAGCGGCAATGCTTTCCGCCCGCAAGATATTCTCACCAGCCGCAAGGGTCTCACTGTTGAGATCAATAATACCGATGCCGAAGGGCGGTTGGTTTTAGCGGATGCATTGGCCTTGGCCGATGAAACACCCCCTGACCTTATGATCTGCATGGCTACGCTCACCGGCGCGGCACGGGTGGCGGTGGGGCCTGATATAGCACCCTATTTCACGGAGGACGCATCCCTCAGCCACGCTATCGCCACCGCCAGCTCTACAGTTGATGATCCCGTGTGGCAATTGCCTCTGCATGCACCTTATGAGGCAATGATCGAGCCAGGTATCGCAGATCTGGATAATGCTCCATCCGGCGGCTTCGCCGGTGCGACAACTGCCGCACTATTTCTCCAACGTTTTGTCACCAACACGGCCCGGTTTGTACATTTTGATTGCTACGGCTGGCAACCCACTGCGGCCCCAGCCCGGCCTAAAGGTGGTGTGGGGCAGGGTACGCGGGCTCTGTTCCAAGCTTTGCCTGAAATTTTAGGCCTATGACGGCAGACTATCAAATACGAGCCAGCCTCACCGACCTTTGCCGCTATGCGGAAGGTCCACGCGATAGGCAACTACTGCTGGGCGACGCGTTTCATCTGATTCAGAAAGATGCAGATTGGAGCTATGGCCATGCAGAAAAAGACGGTTACCAAGGCTACGTGAAGACGGCTACTTTGGAGGCCGCTATACCTAAGTCCCATTGGGTAAGCACTCTTTCCAGCCATGCCTATGCAGCACCAGATTTGAAATCTACGGATCAAATATCCCTACCATTTGGCAGCCAAGTGACAGTGACAGCCCAAAGTGGGGCATTTTATGAGACAACACAGGGCTTTATTCCATATCAACATCTTCACCCCATTGGTATATTTTTCACCAATCCCATCCAAGTCGCCATGATGTTTTTGGGTACGCCCTATCTCTGGGGGGGTAATTCTGCATCCGGGATCGATTGCTCAGGGCTAGTACAGGCCGCGTGTCTGGCCTGTGGCAATGATTGTCCGGGCGATACCGGCCCACAGCAAGAATTTTTTCCAGCTTTTGAGGGGGCTTGGGCAAAAGGACAGCTGCTTTTTTGGCCAGGCCATGTTGCTTTGACCATCAGTACAGATGAGTTGATCCATGCTAATGCCCATGCAATGTCTGTAAGAGTTGAAGGAATTAAAACGACAATAGAACGTATATCTAATGCTGGAGACGGGCATATTATCCATCGCACACAGCTATAGCTGCTTCAGTCTACCGTACGGAAAAGTCTGCGCTCTAACATACCTAAAACCGACTTCAAATCATTACCACGTTTCAAAACCTGACCCTGCATTCCAATCACCGCATACATGCCCTGTTTGTTTCGTAATTTTGGGCGCTTTTCGATTCGATACAGTGGATTTTCAGCTGTGCGCTTAAAAATCGAGAAGACTGCCACCTCGTTTAGGCATGAAATTCCGTAGTCTCGCCATTCCCCAGCCGCAACCATACGGCCATAAAGCACTAGGATAGGCGCTAGTTCTAAGCGTTGGAACGCAACCTTTTCAGGCATTTTTCCTGGAGATTCGAGGCTTATATTTACAACATTCATGATAGTAGATTTGCGCCAAATCCATCTTAAATCAACCCTATTTTAATCTTGACCAGAAATGTTTCCACAAATTTCTACTTTCCCCCTGACACCGCCTGGCTGGTCTGAAATCTAGAGCCAACTAGGCAAACCTACCTTGGCAAAACCAACCGCCTGATACTGCACCACCGTGGGCGAAATAAAGCCAAAGCCGGTCTCCAGCTTTGGTTACCACTTGCCAGTAATCTCGCGTGCCACTGCGCCAAGCACGCTCGGCCAACCACCATTCTGGAGCAATTCGTTCAGGCCCTTCGGCTTTACACACCTCATGAAGTTGCCCCCGCCATTTAAAATGTAGCGGCACCTGTGGCCCACTGGAGGTGGATAAAGGTTCAGGCTCAAAATGTATTAAGGGTCTTGCGCGTGATGACGCGGTCCAATCCATCTGTGGTATCGACCAAGCCGCCGCAAGCACTTGGGCGGCCTTTTCAGGGATATGGCTATCACCAGGATGCAGACGCGTGATTGCCTCAAGCCCAATCCGCGCACCCAGCTTGCCAATGAGATCATCAAGCGCAGTGTTTTGCGACAACCCCGCTACCACCGCGGCCCCAACTTCAATATGACCCTTATGTTGGTGGGCATAGACAGGCTCAGTTTGCGCTGCCACTATCCGCAGCACATCAATGCCAAATTCTGCTTTGATGTCTCCTAGCTTTATAGCTAAAAGTGGCCGCATTCGGGCGGCATCTGCAGAAGGACGTGCCATCCCAACCTCTACCGATTGCATCGTTTGATCGGTACGATAAGCTTCGAGCCGCAATCGCCGCACACCACGGCCCTTCGCTGTCAGACTTGCCGCCAATCGTGGCAACAAGTTGTCCAAAGCTGCCAACATATCCTCTACCAATCCAATAGGCTCCGGCAAGGTTAACCGGCACGCAAAATGCAGCGCTTGCTTTGCAGGGCTTACAGGCTCAGGGGCGACGCCCAAGGTCTGATCCATCCGATAGACCGTACCCTTGCCAAAGCGCCGGGCAATCGTCGCACGGGGTTGGACCATCAAATCCTCAACCCGGCGGATACCTAAGCGATTTAGCGAGGTGATCACATGCTCCTCCAATCTTAAAGCCGCAACAGGCAGGGCAATCAGCGCTTCTCTTGTAAATCCCGGAGCCGCAATACGACCAGATCCCCCTCGGCTCGAACGTAAACGCGGCAATTGACCACCCCGCTCCCAATTATGGCGCTTGACGGCGCGGGAGCGGGTTGCAGGAGCCTCCTGATCAATCGCATCCCCCGTCCGGCTCAAACCCAAAGGCTGGCCCGCATAACGCGCCAAAGCCCAGGCGGCACCTTTTGTATCGGCCACACCAATATGCACCGAGAGCCTAAGATTGTGGCAATCTAGTTCCACCTGCGCGATCACTCCCTCTTCCCCACCAAACAAATGCGCACAGCCGGTGAGATCAATCACCAATGCGTTGGGCACCTCTTCGGCCACCCAAGGCGAAAATTTAATGGCCCAACGCCGCAGGCTGGTCAAGAATCGCGCTTCAAGCTGTGGGTTTTGCAAATAGGTAACCAAATCAGGGCACATCGCCATCGCATCACGCAAGGGCTGCCCAAGCGTCAAGCCTCTGCACTCAGCATTATGCGAGAGCGATGATATTACCTGCATCCGCACGTTATCTTGTACCACAGCCAAAGGCCGCTCTTCCGTCATACGGCCCTGTCGCAATAGCCGCTCCGCCCCCATCCGAGGAAACCATAATGATAAAATACGACGATGTAGCATTTACAATAAATGTTCTCTTTATGTTCTTTTTATAGAAGCTAAATCTTAGAGTCGAGTCGGATACCACCGAACAATACAAAACGGTGGAATATACTTGCAGATCAGTTAAACAGAGATAAGAAAACAAGGAGCATACCCCATGACCAAACCTGTTGTACTTTGTATTTTGGATGGATGGGGTTTGAGTGAAACGCAAGCAGGCAATGCCCCCGCATTAGCCCATACACCTAACTTTGATCGCCTCGTGGCGAGTTGCCCTCATGCCGCCCTAATCACTCATGGACCTGACGCAGGCCTACCAACTGGACAAATGGGCAATTCGGAGGTGGGCCACACTAATATTGGCGCTGGTCGTGTGGTGGCAATGGACTTGGGAAAAATTGATCTGGCTATTGAAAATAAGAGCTTTTTCAAAAATACAGCTATCTTAAATTTTGCTGCCACTTTGCGTAGCACCTCTGGCACTGCGCATCTTATAGGGATAATTTCCGACGGTGGCGTGCATGGTCATCTCAATCACCTACTGGCCACCACGACAATGTTAGTGGCATTAGATATTCCAGTAGTAATCCACGCAATCACAGATGGTAGGGATGTCAGCCCCAGTTCAGCCGAGGGATATTTCAAAACCTTGCAAGACAACCTTCCTATGAGCGCAAGCGTTGGTACAGTGATTGGTCGCTATTACGCTTTCGATCGCGATAACCGTTGGGAGCGTGTCGAAACCGCATTCGCTGCCATCGCTCAGGCCAAAGGCCCAAAAGCCAACACCCCGCAAGAAGTAATCGCGCTCGCGTATGCAGACGGCAAGACCGATGAGTTTATTCCTGCAAGCGTAATCGGGAATTACGCAGGGCTGAAACCTGAAGACGGTTTGTTTTGCCTAAACTTCCGTGCAGACCGAGCGCGCGAAATCCTTGCAGCACTATGCCAGCCAGATTTTATAGAGTTTAATAGTACCCCTCGGGTAAAATTGGCAGCACAATTGGGGATGGTGTGTTATTCCGAAGCGCATGATACCTATCTCACATCTGCTTTCCCCAAGCGCAACATTCCCAACACTCTGGGCGCGTGGGTGGCCAAGCATAACAAAACTCAATTTCGTCTGGCCGAAACTGAAAAATACCCTCACGTTACATTTTTCATGAACGGTGGCCTTGAAACGCCTGACACAGGTGAAGATCGTTTTATGCCCGCTTCTCCTAAAGTTGCTACTTATGATTTGCAGCCCGAGATGTCTGCAACAGCAGTCACAGATCAATTTGTGACAGCCATAGCTGCAGGCTACGATTTGATCATCACCAACTACGCTAACCCTGATATGGTGGGCCACACAGGAGACCTAACGGCTGCCATTGCAGCATGTGAAGCAGTAGACCAAGGACTGGGAAAGGTAATAAATGCGTTGGCTACAGCAGGTGGCGCGATGCTTGTCACCGCCGATCACGGTAATTGCGAGATGATGATTGATCCTGCGACAGGGGGCGCACACACCGCACACACAACCAACCTCGTCCCAGTGATCGGTGTAGGGCTCCCTGAAGGCTATAATTTATCTTCAGGCCGGTTAGCCGACCTTGCACCCACATTGCTAGAGCTAATGGAGCTACCCCAACCGAACGAAATGACCGGAGTCTCACTAATCAGACGCCCAAAGGTACCTCTGCGCAGTTTCTAATCAAAAGCACGATATGTTACGCTGCATGTCGAAGACGTGACTAAATTAATAGCTTCAGCATGATCTCTAGCAAACAAGGGGCTAGAAAGCCGACGCAAGAAAGGCTTTATAGAACGTAACAGATGCGATGCGGGCAAACTAAGTCGAAACCCCAGCTAAATAAGGATAGTGGAATGAAAAAGTTTTTTATTGCGGCGGCTGTGGGAGGACTACTTGGAATAGTGATCGCTCCGCAATTAGCCGGACCACTTTTGGCAAAGGAAACGGACCAGGCAAAAACCTACCAACAGCTCGAATTATTTGGTGATATCTTTGATCGCATCCGCGCCAAATACGTGGAAGATGTGGATGATAAAAAACTGATTGAAGCTGCAATAAACGGGATGTTGACTTCGCTAGATCCGCATTCGAGCTACCTCTCACCCGATGATGCAGATGATATGCGCATTCAGACGCGGGGAGCCTTTGGAGGTCTGGGTATTGAAGTAACCCAAGAAGATGGCTTTGTAAAAGTCATCACACCAATCGATGATACGCCAGCTGCTAAAGCCGGTGTTGAGCCAGGGGATTTCATCACCCATGTGGACGGTGAAGGGCTACTAGGCCTCACTTTAGACGCCGCAGTGCAATTGATGCGCGGTCCTGTAGGCTCTGAAATCGTGATTACAATTGTGCGTGAGGCGGAACCTGAACCCTTTGACATCACCATCATTCGCGACACGATTAAGCTGACCGCTGTGCGTGACAAATCAATTGGCAAAACTATTGTGATGCGCGTAAGCACCTTCAACGATCAAACCTACCCAAATCTCAAAGACGGTATCGCAAAACAAATTGAAGCTGCCGGTGGGATAGATAATATCAACGGCTTTGTAATTGATCTGCGCAATAATCCAGGTGGACTTTTAGGCCAAGCCATCATGGTATCAGATGCCTTCCTCGAAAAAGGTGAAATTGTATCTACCCGTGGCCGTGACCCCGCAACGGGGGATCGCTGGAATGCCAGAGTGGGCGATTTGGCTGAGGGCAAACCGATTGTTGTGCTAATAAACGGTGGTTCAGCCTCGGCTTCCGAAATCGTCGCAGGCGCGCTGCAAGATCACCGCAGGGCGATTGTTGTGGGCACCAAAAGCTTTGGCAAAGGCTCAGTACAAACAATCATGCCCTTGCCCGGTAAAGGTGCGATGCGCCTGACTACCGCCCGCTACTACACCCCTTCCGGTCGTTCAATCCAAGCTCTCGGAGTCTCACCTGACATCATTGTAGAACAACCACGCCGTGCGCTTAAAGAT
>CESE01028328.1_pt1 | contig 33906 bp, 27 predicted proteins | sample 350271 | NCBI WGS metagenome assembly CESE01 (sample SAMEA2621536, study PRJEB7988) | marine metagenome | isolation source: saline water (ENVO:00002010), including | reverse complement strand
CATATTCGGGAGGGAGTGCATCAAAATAATGTATCTAAATCAGCTTTACTTTTAGCTTGCGATGCCATCCAAAATACATTTGAAGATGTACATTATTTTCCTGCATACGAAATTGTACTCGACGAATTACGCGATTATAGATTTTTTGAAAAGGATAGAGTTCACCCGAACGAAGAAGCTAGAGAATATGTGTGGCATAAATTCTCTGAAGCCTTATTAAAACCAGAATCTAAACTTCTAAATAAAGATTTAGACAAACTCTTTACATCTATTAATCACCGAGCATTTAGAGAAGGATCTGAAGCACATCAGCTATTTTTAAAAAAGACTTTAAATATAGCTTTAGAGCTTGATAAAAAAGTAGAGCTAGGAGAAGAAATTAAGGTAATCAAAAGTCGAAAAAGTGACACTATTTTATAAAGTGATAGCACTATCAATTCTATTTAAAATACTAGCTAAACTGTAACTCGAACAATCTACTATAATAACCATTAAGGGCTAAAAGCTCTGTATGGGTACCCGATTCTACAATTTCGCCTTGTTCCATTACCAAAATTTTAGCTGCATTTTGAATGGTTGCTAAACGGTGAGCAATTACTATGGATGTTCTACCTTGGGTTAATTTCTCAGTTGCCTTTTGTATTAATTCCTCCGTTTGAGAATCTACTGAAGAAGTAGCTTCATCTAAAATTAGGACGCTTGGATTGGATATATAAGCACGTAGAAAAGCTATGAGTTGTCTTTGTCCTGCTGATAGCATTACACCTCGTTCTCTTACATTATAATTATAACCTCCGGGAAGCTGTTCTATAAAATCTTCTAAACCAATAATTTTCGCGGCATCCTTAACACTACTTAAAGGAATGTCTTTATCTAAAACAATGTTCTTATAAATAGAATCGGAAAATAAAAATACGTCTTGTAAAACCAAAGCCAATTTACTACGAAGAGATTTTAAATCGTATTTAGATATATCCTTACCATCTAATAAAATAGTACCAGAATCTAAATTATAAAAACGTAATAATAAATTTACTATTGAACTTTTACCAGCACCAGTAGCTCCAACTAAAGCAAGTGTTTTTCCTGCTTCAATTTCAAAGTTTATATTTTTAAGCACCTGTTCACCATCAACATAAGAAAAGTTAACCTTCTCAAAACGGACAGTTCCTTTAACTTCCTTCAACTCTAAATTTCCATTTGAATTTATTTGCTCATCGGTATCTATAATTTTAAATACTCTAGTTGCAGCAACCACTCCCCTTTGCAAAACATTAATTCTATCAGCCAAATGACGAATAGGTCTAAATAGCATATTTATCAATAAAATAAAGGACATCATTAAACCAAGACTAACCTCACCGCCTAAAATCATATCTAATCCACCATACCAAACCATTGCTCCTAAAGAAATAGCACTCATAACTTCTATAACAGGTAAGAAAATAGAAAAATGCCAAATCGCTTTAATGGTAGCATGTTTAAAAGTTGCATTAACCTCTTTAAAACGCTGTAATTCAGCGTTTTCACGATTAAAAATTTGCACTATTTTCATTCCAGATATGTGTTCTTGTACGAAAGTATTTAGCTTAGCTATTGCAGAGCGTTCATCTTCGAAAGCAGATTTCATGGCAGTCTGAAAATATTTAGTAGCCCAAATAAGGACTGGAAAAACAGCTAAAGAAATACAACTTAGCATTACATTTCTGGAAAACATCCAAGAAACAATTAAAATAATTTTAAAAATATCGCTAAATATTACAAGAATTCCCTGAGAAAAAATTTCTGCAATGGTTTCTATATCCGATACAGCGCGTGTTACTAAAGCACCAATTGGTGTTTCATCGAAATACTTTAAACGAAATGAAAGTAATTTATCGAACAATTTTTTACGAATATCTTTTATCACAGACTGCCCAATCCAATTAGCAGCATACATAAACACAAACTGAAAAAGTGCTTCTGCGAACAATAAGGCTAGCATTATTAAAGAGTAATAAAGCAGCATTTCAGGATTAGAGCCAATAATAAAATTATCTACCGTGTATTCTATAAGTATAGGTCGGCCTATAGAAAACACAGCTAATAAAATACTAAATAAAATACTGAAATAGAAAACCGTTTTATAGGGTTTTACAAAGCTCAAAACTCTGGATAATAATTTAAAATCGAAGGGTATATTTTTCTTTTTATTTTCCATTTAGTAAACCTTTAGAGTAATCAATTTTAACCAAGTACAATCCTTTTGCAGGAGCAGAAGTCCCAGCTTCACCTCTATCTTTTTTCTTTATTATGGACTTAAACGATTCTAAACTCATTTTTTTCTTTCCTACTTCAATCAGCGTTCCCACAATAGCACGGACCATATTTCGGAGGAATCTGTCTGCCTCGATTGTAAAAACCCATTTATCATTTTCGTAAACCCAAGCAGCTTTTCGAACATCGCAAATATGAGTTTTCACATCTGCATGAACTTTGGCAAAACTAGAAAAATCTTTTACCTCTAATAAATATGCTGCTGCTTTATTCATTAAATCGAAATCCAAACTCGAATACATTAACCAAGCAGATTCAGTTAAAAATGGGTTTTTATTTTGACACAACCAATATTCATAAGTTCTTGCGGTGGCATGAAAGCGTGCATGAGTTTGATTGGCTACTTTAAAAATGGATTTTATTAAAATTGAATCTTCTAAAAAAGCGTTTAATCTATAACAGATTTTCGGTTCATCAAACAATATATCTGTATCAAAATGAGCATACATCTCCTTGGCATGGACGCCAGCATCTGTTCTACCAGCTCCCATAATTTTAACATTTTCTTTGAGAAGCACAGATAAACCTTGATTTATTCTCTCCTGAACGCTCACCGCATTAGGCTGTGTTTGCCAGCCATGAAAATTAGTTCCTTTATATGCTAAACTGATGAAATACCTCACATTGTCTTATTTGCAACAAAATTAAGCGAAAGTTTGAAACTATAAAGCTTAAAAAATAGAAATTGTGAAATATGAATACTGTATGAATTTTAGTATGCTCAAAGCAATTAACTATAAATTAAACTTCATAAAAAAAAATTTAACATTCATGAAATTACAACTTAATAGAACAAAAAAGGCTACCAAAATTGGCAGCCTTTAGATCTTAATACTAAGAGTTTATTTATTTAAAGTCAGCTCAATTTCAACTTCAAATTCATATAAACCAAGAGTAGGAATGTCTTGAGAGATAATAATAGAACCTCTAAGTAATGCAAATTCTTGCGTTAAATTTTCGATAGTATATAATTGTTCAGCTCCAGTAATAGCATCAACAAAAACGATTTCTTCTTCGTTGTTTTGCAAATCCCAAATACCCTCAGAAGATAAGTCTAAAGGAAAGCCAGGAATATCAAATAAACCTAAAACAGTTATGGGCTCTGTTGTAAAAGACAAATTACTTGTATAAGAATTATCCATGCTTAAAGAGTAAGCTCCAGCATCGTCAGACTCACCCTCAACTGGAATAACTGTTGCACCAGCTAATGCAGATAAACCAGGGAAAATTGCATCTAAAAGAGAAGCATCAATAATAGATAAATCTACTTCAGTATCATATTCGATATGAGATATAGTCCAGTCTCCACTGGCTAAGTAAGCGACAGAATATTCACAAGATCCATTATCGAGATTTGCGACTGAATCGAAATTCATTGCATTTTCGTCTATACAGCCATAAACTTCTGTTGTAGTAACATTAGCGTTGTCAGTATCATCTTTATCGCAAGAAACGAAAGAAACACTTAGTGCAATAGCTAAAAAGCCAAAATACTTTTTCATAAGTTATTATTTAGTTTTTTCAAATATATAGAATTCCTTGAAAACAGTTGTATGCATTAGGAATCATTAACAATTATAAATTAATTATAAACAGCATAGAATACTAAAGCAAAAGGCGTTAAATTTGAAGTCAGACATTAACAATAGAATAAACATATTATGGCACAGGCTAAATCCAAATCTATCGATACATCTTTTAAAGGAAAAGGGAATGTAATTGGGTTGGAGCAAGGAAAACTACCTCCACAAGCATTAGAATTAGAGGAGGCTGTTTTGGGTGCTTTAATGATTGACAAGAATGCATTAAATGATGTAATTGACATTTTAGAACCCGAATGTTTTTATAAAGATGCACATCGAGAAATCTATGCTGCAATAAAAAGTCTCTTTGCCGAGTCGCAACCTATAGATATGTTGACCGTTTCTGCAACACTGAGAAAAAATGGACAACTAGAATTGTGTGGTGGCGATTACGGTATTGCAAACCTTACTCAAAAAGTTTCTTCTTCGGCACATATAGAGTTTCATTCTAGAATAATTGTTCAAAAGCATATACAACGCTCATTAATAAGAGTTTCTAGTGAAATAATTAACGATGCTTACGACGAAAGCAGCGATGTTTTAGATTTACTAGATAAAGCAGAAGCAAAATTATTTGAAATTGCAAACGGAAATATAAAGAAGAATTACGATTCTGCTCAATCCTTAGTAAAAGAGGCTATCGAGCGTATTGAACATATTTCTAAACAAGAAGGTTTAAGTGGAGTAGCTACCGGATTTAACAAACTTGATGCTATAACTTCTGGTTGGCAACCATCAGATTTAATTATTTTAGCTGCTCGTCCGGGTATGGGGAAAACAGCTTTTGTTTTATCTATGGCACGAAATATTGCAGTAGATTCTAATAAAGGAGTTGCTGTATTCTCTTTAGAGATGTCTTCGGTACAATTAATTACACGTTTAATTTCTTCTGAAACGGGTCTATCTTCTGAAAAACTAAGAAAAGGTAAACTCGAAGATTACGAATGGCAACAATTACATGCTAAAATTAAGAATTTAGAAAAAGCACCTTTATTTATTGATGATACCCCAGCGCTTTCGGTTTTTGATTTGCGTGCAAAATGTAGAAGACTAGTAGCCCAACACGATGTTAAAGTTATTATTATTGACTACCTACAATTAATGACTGCTGGTGGGGATGCTAAAGGGAATCGCGAGCAAGAGATTTCGACCATTTCTAGATCTTTAAAAAGTATTGCTAAAGAATTAAGTGTTCCGGTAATTGCTTTGTCTCAATTGAGTAGAGCAGTAGAAACCCGCGGAGGTAGTAAAAGACCTTTACTCTCTGATTTACGTGAATCTGGTGCAATTGAGCAGGATGCCGATATTGTTAGTTTTATTTTTAGACCCGAATATTATGGTTTAACTGAGTGGGACGATGACGATGCTACCCCTTGCGAAGGTCAAGCAGATTTTATTATTGCTAAACATCGTAACGGTGGATTAGACAATATTCGCCTGAAATTTACAGGACATCTAGCACAGTTTTCAAATTTGGAAACTGATGATGGATATGAAACAGAATTTACTTCAAAAATGAATGCTAACGACGCTTTTGGCGATCCAAGTGAAGACGATTATGATGATTCGCCATTTTAAACTACTTATAGGTTTTTTACTTTTTACTTTTTCTTTACATGCTTCTTACATCCTTATTCCAATGGATGAAGATTCACAAAAAGATCATTTAAAAGCCTACGGAATTGCTTTTTGGACATTAGAAAATGATGAAACAGTAGATTGGTTACTCAATTATAGAGGCGGCAGTTTTCTAATTAAAAATAGAACTAAAATTGAGAAAGAATGTATTATCAGGGGTGTTTCGTACGAGATAATTACCGACTCTTATCAGCAAAAAATTCAAATAGAACTCGCCCATCCCGAAAGTAATACCGATATTATTAAACTTGAAAAAGCTCCAAAAGTAGCCGTTTATTCTCCCGAAGGAAATTTACCATGGGATGATGCAGTCACAATGGTTCTTACATATGCAGAAATACCTTACGACATAATATACGACAAAGAAATTCTTAGTGACTTACTTCCACTTTATGATTGGTTACATTTACACCATGAAGATTTTACAGGTCAGTATGGGAAATTTTATGCACATTTTAAAAATGCACCCTGGTATATAGATCAAAAAAGAACTTACGAACAGGATGCTACTTCTTTGGGTTATGCTAAAGTATCTGAACAAAAACTTGCTGTAGCTTTAAGAATAAAAGAGTTTTTGGCGGGTGGTGGATTTTTGTTTGCTATGTGCTCCGCAACCGACAGCTACGATATTGCCTTAGCTGCTGAAAATACTGATATTTGTGAGTATATGTTTGATGGTGATGGAGTAAATACGAACACACAAACAGAATTAGATTTTTCTAAAAGTATTGCTTTTAAAGACTTTCAACTTATTAACGATCCTAATATTTATGAGTTTTCAGACATTGATGTTACTAGAGGTAGAAAAGTAGCAAAGAGTCAAGATTTCTTTACGCTGTTTGAGTTTTCAGCTAAATGGGATCCTGTACCTACAATGCTTTGTCAAAATCACAGCCAGATTATTCCTGGTTTTATGGGACAAACTACCGCTTTTAAAAAGAACCTTATTAAATCTGATGTTCTTATAATGGGCGAAAACAAAAGTGCTAATGAAGCCAAGTATATTCATGGGAAATTAGGAAAAGGAATGTGGACTTTTTATGGTGGACACGATCCTGAAGATTATCAACACAGAGTTGGAGACCCTCCTACAGAATTAGAATTACACCCAAACTCTACTGGATATAGATTAATATTAAATAATATCTTATTTCCAGCTGCCAAGAAAAAAAAGCAGAAAACATAAGGGAACATTGAAACTCTAAACAACTAAGATGCTTGTCGGCAAAAGTAGAGGATATTGCAATATCCCTCTACTTTTCCAGAATGTTACACATTAAAGAAAATAGATTAGTAGAGTAGATAAAATAGTGTTTTTGATATTTCTTTTTTTAGCATAAAACAGAAGCACTTTCTTCGTCTTGTTCTGTTGCAGACAAGAGCCAAGTAGCATTCCCATTATTCAGGAATTGAAGTACATTAGTAGGAGAAATTACGCCACCTGCCATCTGACTATTAAATCCTGAAATCTCATTCATTTCGTGTCAATTAAAAAATGCTGACTTTGGAATAATTATTGCTAAAATTACCACTAAATTATTGAGATGAAAAAACTGCTATTCCTTTTTACTCTTTCACTATTTATAGTCTCTTGTTTCCAAGATTCTGAGATTTGCATTAACGAAAAAAAAATTGACGCAAGTGTGGATTGCGATTCATTATATAATCCTGTTTGTGGCTGCGATAACATGACTTACTACAATGCCTGTGAAGCAGAGAATAAAGCGGGAATAAGTATATACAGTGAGGGACTTTGTGAACATACCTGTACCTATAATGACACATTAATGGTTTTGGCTTCTGCTGAAAACTGCACCGTATTAACCAATTTTATTGACGATTACGAAATAGACTATTCCTTCGAAAATGTTGTTTGGGAAAATGATAAATATTATTTAATAAACGCACTCGAATCTAATAAAACCCCTTATTGTGGAGGGGCAAAATCTATACATATATTATGTGCGTTATTATACGACCAAAGTTGTAGTTCTCTTATATCAACGTCAGGTATAGATAATCAATTACCTAATGACAGTCTGAAAATAAACGGGATTAACTTAACAAATAACTGCCTAAACATTAACTATAGTTACTTAGGAGGTTGCGACGATACACGCTTAAATTTACATCATTTAGTAGATTCTTCTACTTCAGAAGTAGTAAGACTCCAATTGAGATATGATAATGGTGATGGTCCTTGTATCGAGACACTTATAGAGGAGATTTCATTTAATTTGAGTTCATTACAGATTGGAAATCAAAATGAAGTAACTATTTCAATTGACTGTAATGGAGATGACTCTTTTAGCGAAAATATAAAATATGAATACTAAATCTATACTTTGTAGCTTTATGCTATAAGTGCTGCTAATAATTTCTTGCTTAGAAGATAATAACATACAAACGAATAGTATTTGCCCTGAAATTATTTTTCTATATAATAGCGATGACTTTGCGAACGATTACTATACTATAAAGAGTTTATCGCTATTAGAATCTCAAGAACTACAAGTAAGCATATCTTATTCTGGTGGTTGCGAAGATCACGTTATTTAACTTTTACAAGATCCATTATTTTGCGGAACTCCTCCAGTTTACATTAGCATAAAACTTAGGCATAATGCAAATGAAGATCTGTGTGAAGCTTTAATAACAGAAGATTTGTGTTTTGATATAAGCTCCATTTACGCTGGGTATGAACATATGATATAACTATTTGTTTATACAACAGTCACCAAACAGAAACTACTTGAATAGTAGAATAAAAAAATTCCTGCTCGGAAAACAAAACAGGATTTTTTTAACATTAACTTTTAGATTACTTGTTTAATAGGGCTTTCACTGCAGCGGCAATTGCTCTACCTTCTGCTTTTCCAGCTAACTCTTTAGAAGTAATCCCCATCACTTTCCCCATATCAGCAGGTCCTTTAGCACCTACTTTTACAATGATGTTTGCTACAGCATTTTCCAATTCCTCTGTCGATAATTGTTGTGGAAGGAATTGATTTAATATTTTAGTTTGAGCTATTTCATCCTCAGCTAAATCTGATCTTTCCTGCTCAATGTATATTGCAGCAGCATCTTTTCGCTGTTTTATCATTTTCATGAGCAATTTGATCTCATCCTCATTACTTACTTCTCCAGTCGAACCTGAAGCTGTTTCAGCAGTCATCAGCTCTGCTTTAACAGCCCTAAGCGTTTCTAGAGCTACTTTGTCTTTTGCCTTCATTGCTACTTTCATAGCTGGCATAATTATCGATTTTAAACTCATAATTCTAATTAATCTACGTTATCATGTAAAAAAGAGTTTCTACTCTTTAGCTCTATTTCTCCGGCATCATTAGTCGATAAACTCATTCTAGATAATGGCTCATCAGTAGAATGTAACTCATCGTTTAATTTCACTCCTTGACGCTTATATGCCGGTTCTTTTTCAGCTTTTTCAATAACCGAATTATTTCTAAATCGGTAATTAAATTTTTGCAAACGATCTTTTCGTTTCTGAGCTCTCTCTAATTGTTCCTGAACTGTATCGCTATGAGTTGAAAGTGTATGTATTGATTTCTCAATAAATGGAATGGGCTCTTCTTGAACGCCATTTAGTACAACAAATTCATCTTTCTCAGACTCTATTTTCAGTTCGGTTATTGTTTCAGTTTCAATTTTTGTTATCTTATTAAGAGTAGGTTCTAATGGAATTGAATCAGATGCTAAACTGATTGTTGGCTCTTGAAGTAAATTTTCGGTAGTTGTCACTTCTTCAGGTTCATCATCTTCATCAGAACAAAGAGTATGAACAATTTTAGCTGCATTACCAGAATTCAAGTTAGGCTCAATAGATTCAATTGAATAATTTTCTTCAATTTTAGATATCTTATCTAATTCAAAAACTACTTTTTCATTTAAATCAACTGTATTTTCTAAAACTTCTAGCTTAGCCTCATTCGAAAAATCAAATGGCACTTCTTCTATTATTTCTTCAGATTCATTACTAAATATAAATGGAACTTGCTCAATGTCAATTTGATATTCAGTAGAATCCATAATTGATTTAGCAGAAAACTCTACATCCTCTATTTGAGAATCATCCATTTCAGTTTTGGGTTCTTCTATCTCGAACTCAAAAGTCATACTTACCTGTTTGTGATCCTCGTGAATTTCATTTTCAATAAATTTATGAGGTATCATTTCTTCTTCAATAATAGGGTCGAGCACAAGATTCGTCTTTACAATCTCATCCTCTAAAAGATGCTTTACTTCAGGAGTAATAGGAGTATCGATAGGAGGAACTGAAAGATTAGATAAAGACCTATTAAGAGGAGATTTAGATAAATTATCATCCTCTTCTAAATCGTGCTTTACCACAACGGGTATTCCCGTAAGTGGATTTACGGCCTTACCTTCATGAAAACCTGTAGCCACTACGGTCACATTAATGGCATCTCCAAGCTCTTCATCATCGGCAACTCCCATAATAACATCGGCTGGGGCACCACCTTCAACAGTAACTTGATCTTGAATGAAATCAGAAATCTCACCCATTTCTTCAAAGGTAACTTCCTCTGAACCCGAGACAATAAGAAGCAATACTTTTTTTGCTCCACGTATATGATTGTTATCTAATAATGGAGATTCTATAGCAGCTTTAACAGCCATAAGAGCCCTTCCATCTCCAGAAGCTGTTCCAGTTCCCATAATAGCAGTACCACTATTAGAGAGGACAGTTCTGGCATCATTTAAATCTATATTTAAATGTCCAGTTTGGGTAATTACTTCAGCTATTCCACGAGAGGCTGTTGCCAAAATTTCGTCTGCTTTTGCAAAACCAGATTTAAAACCGAGCTTACCGTAAATTTCTCTCAGCTTATTATTATTAATAACAATAAGAGAATCTACATGCTTTTTTAACTCTTCAATACCCTCTCTAGCTTGTGCATTTCTCAAACCACCTTCAAATTCAAATGGAATCGTAACAATAGCAACCGTAAGAATATCCATATCCTTTGCAGCTTTTGCTATCACAGGAGCAGCACCAGTACCTGTTCCTCCACCCATTCCAGCATTTATGAAAACCATTTCGGTATTATTTTCTAAAACGGCAATCACATCTTTAATATTTTCTTCAGCGGCAGATTTACCACGCAAGGGATCTGCTCCAGCACCTAAACCTTTAGTTGCTGAAACACCTAATTGAATTTTATTTGGAACTGGACTATCGTCTAGAGCTTGTTGATCTGTGTTACAGACAACAAAATCTACACCTCTAATTCCATTTATATACATGTAATTTACGGCATTACTACCGCCGCCACCGACTCCAATTACTTTAATTGTAGAGGTTTGATTTTGGGGCATGTCAAAATTTAAGTCTGTCATAACTTTAGGGAGTTATAGTTTTAATCTTCGTTAGCTAAAAAATTCATAAAACCTTTCACCCATTTATCAAAAAAGGATGCATTAGGTTCTACTTTTTGTTCTGTTACAGGTTCAAATTCTTGTTCTTTATGATCTCCAACCTCTTCTATCGAAGCACCTGTAGGATCTACTAAAACAGTTTCTATTTCAGAAATCTGAGTACTTGTACTTTTTTCATTTTCTTCTATACCTTTCATCAACAAACCAATTCCTGTAGCATACATAGGACTTTCAAGTTCAGACCTACCTCCTTTACCTAAGTGTTCATTTGGATAACCAATACGAGCGTCCATTCCCGTTTCGTATTCAAATAACTGCTTAATATGTTTGAGCTGAGCCCCTCCACCAGTAAGAACAATACCAGCAATTAATTTTTTTGTGCCTTCATCGTTTCCATAATTCTTAATCTCAATATATACTTGATCAATAATTTCTATCAATCTAGCATGTATTACTTTGGAAAGCATTTTTAAAGAAATCTCCTTGGGTTCTCTGCCTCTAAGTCCAGGAATAGAGACAATTTCATTATCGCTATTTTCTCCTGGCCAAGCAGAACCAAATTTCATTTTCAATAATTCTGCTTGTTTTTCAATAATCGAACAACCGTCTTTAATGTCTTCGGTAATTACATTACCACCAAAAGGTATAACGGCTGTATGACGAATAATTCCATCTTTAAAAATAGCCACATCGGTAGTACCACCACCAATATCGACCAAACAAACACCAGCTTCCCGCTCCTCGTCGCTTAAAACAGCCTCTGCAGAAGCCAAGGGTTCTAAAGTAATTGTCGATACATCAATGTCGGAATTCTTAACACAAGAAATTATATTACCTATTGCTGCTTTTTGACCTACAACAATATGAAGGTTTGCCTCTAATCTACGTCCCAACATTCCTATTGGCTCGCTAATATTTGGTTCTCCATCAATTTTAAATTCCTGAGGTAAAACATGAATTATTTCTTCTCCAGGAAGCATTACCAATTTATGTACATTTTGCACTAATAAGTCCACATCATCCTGAGTTATTACCTCATCTTCGTTTTCTCTAAGAATATAATCGCTATGTTGTAAACTGCGTATATGTTGACCTGCAATTCCAACAACACAATTGGTTATTTTTTCGCCCGAGTCAGTCTCTGCATCAGCTACAGCATGTTTAATAGACTCGATAGTTTGTGTAATATTAGACACAACACCACGCTGAACACCTAAAGATTTGGCTTTTCCAAATCCTAAGATTTCAATTTTATTGAATTCATTTTTTCGTCCTACAATAGTCACAATTTTCGTTGTTCCTATATCTAAACCTATGGCTATTTCTTGCTGCTCCATTATGCTATCTTTTTGTACAAACCACTTGATTATCGAATTTTAAGTTGATGTGAGAATATCTATCCCAACCAACTTTCTCCAATCCTGAACGGTAAAAAACCTTCAACTTTTCGAACTTTTTAGTTAGGTTTAAAGCTGAACCTAAAACAATTTTATGATCTCCTATTCGGGGATACATAATCACTTCGTCGTTTTCATCAAATTCTAATGCCGTTATCTGTGCTTTTAAAAAATCATCCTCCGATATAGATTTTAAAATAGTACTTAATTTTTCTTTCCTAGACGGCGTTATTTCATCGCAGTACACATGTAAAACTCTAGCGGTATATCTATCAGATAGGGGAATTGGAACTATCTGACTATCGAAATAAAAGGACTGATTTTCTTCGAATACTCTTGCTATTGGTTTACGCTGTTTAACGTCGATACATAATTTTCCGCTAAACGTTAAATATAATTCTGCTTTGTCAATATATGGATGCTTATTTAAGTTTTCTTCTAACAAAAATATGTTTATATCTTTGAAAGATTTCCCAACTAAAGAATCTTGATTCTCAACAACTAAATCTACAACCATCTCTTCAGATACAAAGAACAAATCGGCTCTTGTATCTATCTTTATTTCTATATTATTACAAACAATTCCTGATCTTGTTTGATGGCTCGTAAAAACCAATAATACTAGCAAAGAGACTGTTACAATTAAGTAAATGCTATTTAAAACCTTTCTCATAAACTAAGTGTTTCTTTTATCGGTTTAATTAATGAGTCTATATCTCCAGCACCCAAAGTCATTACTAAATTTGAGCTTGAAATAATTTGCGGAAATTGTGTTTTAACACAAATCGATTTTACTTTACATGTAATTTTACTCAATAATACTTCAGAACTAACGCCCTCAATTGGCAATTCTCTCGCTGGATAAATAGCTAATAATATAACGCTATCTGCTGCAGATAATGCCTCGGCAAAATCATTCATAAAATCGCGAGTTCTAGTAAATAAATGAGGTTGAAAAACAACCGTTATTTTCATTTCAGGATATAGATCTCTAGCAGACCGAATTGCCATTTCTATTTCTTTTGGATGATGTGCATAATCATCTATATAGACATGCTTTTTATTTATCACATGTGTTTCGAATCTTCTTTTTACACCAGCAAAAGATGCGATAGAAGAAACTATTCCACTTACAGGGATTTTTTGAAAATAAGCCATAGCGAAAGCAGCTAGGGCATTTTCTACATTATGTATTCCTGGCAAGCCTGTAATAACATTTTCGCAAAAGCCTTCAGGATAATTTATATCGAAATGGTAAGCACCATTTTCTACGCGAATATTTAAGGCAGAAAAATCCGCTGTTTTAGAATTTAGAGCATAGGTATATTTAGCGGCAATATTTAAGCCTTCCTTAGCAATCAAATTCCCAGCTTCGACCTTATTAGCAAACAAATTAAACGACTCTTCTAATCCTTTAGCTGTGCCATAAATATCAAGATGATCTGCATCCATAGAACTTATTAAAGCCCAATTTGGAAAAAGCTGTAAAAAGGAACGATCGAACTCGTCGGCTTCAACAACGGTAATGTTTTCTGAACCTATTCTTAAATTAGAATTTAAATTTGTAGCGATTCCTCCTAAGAATGCTGAACAATCTATTTTATTATCACTTAACACATAAGTCAACATACTCGAAATAGTTGTTTTTCCGTGTGTTCCTGCAATAGCCAAGCATAGGCTGTTTTTGGTTATAACACCCAAAATCTCTGCTCGTTTACACATACTAAAATCATTTTGCTGAAAATGATTCAATATTAAATTATCCTTTGGAATTGCAGGAGTATAAACAACTAATACATTTTCTGAGGTCTTAAAAGATTGGGGAATATCCTCAATTGTATCCACATAAGAAATAGTACAAGAAGCCTTATCTAAATTTTTAGTTATTTCAGACTTATTCCTATCGTAGCCAGCAACTTCGTAATTTTTAGCAGCAAAAAAACGAGCCAAAGCACTCATACCTATACCTCCTATTCCGAGGAAATAAAAATGTTTTATGTTACTTAATTCACCCATTTATTATAGTTTCTATAATATCAACAATTTTCTCGGCAGCTCTAGGCTGATGCATTTTCTTACAATTCTCAGCTAATTGTTTTTGCTTTTCTTTATCATGAATCAACAATTCTAATTCCTCAAAGAGAGCTGTGTTTATATTTTTCTCTTCAACTAAAATTGCTGCATTTTTTGCGACTAAAGTAAGAGCATTTTTCTTTTGGTGATCTTCTGCTACATTAGGAGAAGGAACTAAAATACAAGTCTTTCCAAGCGAACATAATTCTGATATTGCAATTGCACCTGCTCTAGAAATCACAATATCGGCAGCAGAAAATGCTTGAGACATATTACTAATAAAAGGTCTAATTTGTCCATTTCCTCCTAGTTTAGGATGAGCAACTTTACATCTATCGTAGTATAAGTTTCCTGTTTGCCATATTAGCTGAACATTATTTGCCTTAAACCAAGTAGCGTTTTCTAATATAGTTTCGTTAATTCTTTTTGCACCTAAACTTCCTCCAATAACTAAAACGGTAGTTTTATTTATAAAACCATAAGCAGCTAGACTTTCCTCTTTTGTAGGAGTTCCAAATTCTATTTCAGATCGTATTGGATTTCCAGTAATTTGAATTTTATTTTTTGGAAAAAAACGATCTAATCCTCCATAGGCTACACATATTTTCGTGACTCTTGAAGCTAATATTTTATTTGTTATTCCTGGATACGAATTCTGCTCTTGAATTAAAGTTGGAATTTTTAACAAACTCGCCACCCATAAAATAGGTCCACTTGCAAAACCTCCGGTTCCGATAACTACATCGGGTTTAAAACGCAAAACAATGAATACTGATTTAAAAATACTTAGCTTCAACTTCAGAGGAAACAACAGATTTTTTAGTGCTAAAGACCTTTGAAATCCTGAAATCCAAAGACCTTTAATCTTATAACCAGCTGCAGGAACCTTTTCCATTTCCATACGATCGGAGGCTCCAACAAATAAAAACTCTGTGGTTTTATCTCTTCGTTCTAACTCATTTGCAATTGCCAAAGCTGGGAATATATGTCCTCCAGTACCACCACCACTTATAAGGATTCTAACCATCTACCTCTACATTTTGTGGTTTAGGTAAACCGTTACTAATACTTAAAATTAAACCTAATGCAGCACAAGTCATCCAAACAGAAGAACCCCCTGCACTTATTAAAGGTAATGTTTGCCCCGTTACTGGCAATAAATTTACAGCCACAGCCATGTTAATAAATGCCTGAGAAACTATAGAAATCCCCAAACCAATGACCATTAAAATGGCAAAATCATCATCACACTTACTAGCGATTCTTAAAACTCTAAAAAACAAAAGCAGGTATAGCACGATAACCACTAAACCACCAAACCAACCATATTCTTCAACTATTACAGCGTAAACAAAGTCGGAAGAAGATTGAGGTAAAAAATATTTCTGAACACTTTTACCTGGACCTTGACCCCAAACTCCACCACGTGCAATTGCCATTTTAGCGTGATTTACTTGATAGCTGTTACAATCGTCATCGTAGAAACATTCTATACGTGACTTCCAAGTAGCAACACGATTACTAATTTCTGGATAGGTGGTAACTACTTTATAAAAGGAGGCTACAAAAATCACTCCTATAAGCATCATTATTCCAAGCCATTTTAAAGAATACCTACCTACAAACATGATTAAAATACTAATCATAAAAATTATTGCCGAGGTAGAAAAATTGGAAGGTAAAATTAATGCACATATTAAAATAACAGGACCTAAAATGGGCACAAAAGATAATTTTAAAGACTTGAGCTTATCTTTATACTTTACTAAATTACGAGCAAGAAGTACAAAAAGAGACACTTTAGCCAATTCTGAAGGTTGGAAGGTAAAACCAGCAACACGAATCCATCTACTTGCATTTGCACCGTCAATAGACTCACCGCCACTTATAGCCCAGCAGACTAAAACAACTGCAATTCCGAAAATAATTAAAGAGGTATTATAAAAGTATTTATAAGGCACTTTAGACAATAACCACATAATAGAAAAACCGATTCCCAAATGCGTAATATGCTTAATTAAGAAAGAAAGTGTATTTCCTTGTTTATAAGCAAACGCTAAGTGAGAACTAGCACTATATACTAAGACAATAGAAACAAGCGAGAGCAAAATTGCTATCGCCCAAATATATTTATCTCCTTTTATGTGTTTTGTCCAATCCAATTTATAAGAGTCTTATTTGTTTTTTAAACTGACGACCACGATCTTCGTAACTGGTAAATAAATCGTAGCTCGCACAAGCTGGTGATAATAATACGACATCGCCTTTATCAGCAATTTTATACGCTTTTTTTACCGCAGCACTCATCGACGAAGTATCTTCGATAATTTCTACTAAGCCACCAAAAGCTTTAATAAGCTTAGCGTTATCTTCCCCTAAACAAACTATTGCTTTAACTTTTTTAGAAACCAAAGGAACTAATTCCTCATAATTATTCCCTTTGTCAACCCCACCACAAATCCAAACTATGGACTTGGTCATACTATCCAAAGCATACCAAGTTGCATTTACGTTTGTGGCTTTGGAGTCGTTTATATAATCAACACCGTACACTTTAATAACAGATTCTAAACGGTGTTCAATTTTCTCAAAATCGGATAAACACTCTCTTACAATATCGTTAGTAATACCCAATAATTTTGAAGCTATACCTCCAGCCATTGAGTTATAGCTATTGTGTTTTCCTTGTAAGGCTAATTCGTGAATAGTCATAGTTAGTTGCTCTCGGTTAATATTAATTTTAATCTTATCTTGTATCAAACTAGCACCTTTGGCAAAAATTTGTTCTCCAAATGGAAGTTTTACAGCATTTACCTTATGTAAGTTCTTATTTATCCAAGTGTCTTCTTTCCAATAAATAAAATAATCATCTTGACTTTGGTTTTCGGTAATACGCATTTTAGAAGCTACATAGTTCTCCATTTTACCCTCGTAACGATCTAAATGATCGGGGCTCAGATTTAAAAGAATTGCGATATACGGTTTAAAATAATGTATGTCGTCTAACTGAAAGCTACTTATTTCTAAGACCCAATAATCGTGATCGGACTTAGATAAACACCTTGCAAAACTATCGCCTATATTTCCGGCTAAAGCGACATCAAAACTTGCTCCTTTTAGTAGATGGTTAACTAATGCTGCCGTTGTAGTTTTACCATTACTACCTGTAATAGCTATTATTTTACCATTAGTAAACCTGGAGGCAAATTCAATTTCAGAAAGAATTGCTATTCCTTTTACTCTCGCCTTTGCAATGAGTTTTGTTTCTGGGATACCGGGACTTTTAATCAACATTTTAGCTGATAAAATTTTTTCTTCGCTGTGTTTACCTTCCTCCCATTCAAGTTCGTTTTCGATTAATTCATTTCGAAAACATTCTTTAATTTCGCCAAAATCGCTAACAAAAACATCGAAACCTTTTTGCTTTGCCAATAATGCTGCACCTACACCACTTTCTCCTGCTCCTAAAACTGCTATCATAATTAGCGGAGTTTTAGGGTTACAAAACTTAATATTGCCAACATAATTCCTACAATCCAAAAACGAGTAACTATTTTACTCTCATGCATTCCTGCTTTTTGGTAATGATGATGTAATGGAGACATTAGGAAAATTCTTTTTCCTACACCGTATTTTTTCTTGGTATATTTAAAATAAGATACTTGTAAGACTACTGACAGATTCTCTGCGAAGAAAATACCACAGATAATAGGAATGAGTAATTCTTTTCGGATTGCAATAGCAAAAACGGCAATAATTGCTCCAATAGCCAAACTACCTGTATCGCCCATAAACACTTGAGCTGGATAGGAATTGTACCATAAAAACCCGAAACAAGCACCTACAAAAGAACCAATAAAGATCACCAATTCACCCGAATTTGGGATATACATAATATTGAGGTATTCGGCAAAAATGATATTACCCGAAACATAAGCAAACACAGCTAAAACCAACCCAATTATTGCAGAAGTTCCTGTAGCCAAGCCATCTATACCATCGGTTAAGTTTGCGCCATTAGAAACAGCAGTTACTATAAAAATGACCATTGGGATAAAAATTAACCAAGCCCAATCTTGTGCTTTTTCTCCTGCCCACGACAATAGATCAGCGTAGTCGAATTCGTTGTTTTTAACAAAAGGTATAGTAGTCATAGTAGATTTTACATCTGACTGGACATACTCTATTTCTCTAGAATTACTTACCGCTTTTACTTGCTCCCTCATTACCACGTCTGGATGAAAATACAGAATAGAACCTACAATTATTCCGAGCGAAACTTGGCCTAATATTTTAAACTTTCCGGCTAATCCATCTTTATTGTTTTTAAAGACTTTAATATAATCATCTAAAAAACCAATTAAACCCATCCAAACCGTGGTAATGAGCATTAGAATTACATAGATATTATTGAGTTTGGCAAATAATAAGGTTGGAATTAAAATAGCACTTAAAATTATTAACCCTCCCATAGTTGGGGTTCCTGCCTTTTCTACCTGTCCCGCTAAACCTAGATCTCTTACACTTTCACCAACTTGTTTTTTTGCTAATATTTTTATGATTTTACCACCAAAAATCATTGAAATTAACAATGACACAATTACCGCCATTGCAGCTCTAAAAGAAATATACTGAAACACACCAGCTCCGGGTAAATCGAATGTTTCGTGTAAATATGTGAACAGGTAGTATAACATCTCTTAGTTTTTTAGGTGCTCTTTTAAAATTGCTATATCGTCAAAAGCAAATTTCTCACCTTTAATTTCTTGGTACTTTTCGTGTCCTTTTCCAGCTAGTAACAAAACATCACCTTGCGTACAAAGAGAGATTCCTATTTTTATAGCTTCACTTCTATCTTCAACCGTTAAAACATTTCTCATTTGAGAAGCTGTTAAACCCTTTTTCATTTCCTCAATAATAGCCTTTGGCTCTTCGCTTCTAGGATTATCTGAAGTCAGAATAATTTTATCTGCCCATGTACAAGCAACATTTGCCATTAGTGGTCTTTTTCCGGTATCTCTATCTCCGCCACATCCAATAATGCAGATTACTTTTTCTTTACCAGTTCTAATATCTACTATCGTTTTTAATACATTATCTAAGGCATCTGGTGTGTGTGCATAATCTACAATAGCAGTAATTCCTGTTTCAGATTTGAATTGTTGAAACCTTCCTTCTACGGCATTTAGAGCTGATAATACGGTAAGTATTTGTAAGGGATCTTCACCTAGTTCTACCGCTGCAGCGTAGCTCAACAATAAATTAGAAGCATTAAAACTTCCTATCAGCTTGGTGTAAACATCCTGTCCGTTTACATTTAAGTGCAAACCACTAAATTGACTTTCAATAATTTTACATTTATAGTCTGCCATAGACCTTAAAGCAAAAGTTCGCTTAGTTGCTTTAGAATGATGCAACATGGTAGCCCCATGTTTATCGTCTTTATTTACTATAGCAATAGCCTTGGAAGACAAAGAATCGAAGAATTTTTTCTTGGCTAAAATGTAAGCATCAAATGTTTTATGATAGTCTAAATGATCTCTACTGATGTTTGTAAAAAGAGCTAAATCGAAATCTAAACCAGTAACTCTTCCTTGTTCTACTGCATGAGAACTTACCTCCATGAAACAGTATTTACAATCCTCCTCAACCATCTCATTCAACATTGCATTTAATCGCAAGGCATCTGGAGTAGTATGAGTAGCGAGAATCGATTTTGAGCCTATTTTATAAACTACAGTAGACAACAAACCTGCTTTATATCCGAGTGCCTGAAATAAATTGTGCAATAAAGTAGCAACGGTTGTTTTTCCGTTTGTACCTGTAACACCAATCAGTTTTATTTTTCCTGAAGGATTACCATAAAAATTAGCAGCTAAAACACCTAGAGCCTGAGAAGATCTTGCCACTTTTATATAAACAATATTCTTGTGCAAAACATCTGGTAGTGTTTCGCAAACAATCGCAATAGCTCCTAAATCTATCGCTCTGTCTATAAACTGATGACCATCGGAGAGACTACCAATAATCGCGACAAAAAGACTGTCTTTCTGCACCAATCGAGAATCGAAACAAACATGAGGAATAGCACAATTTGTTGTACCCTCAATATGTAGTAATTCTACTTTATACAATATGTCTTTTAGCAATTTCATTACGATAAGCTAAGTGTTATTTTGTTCGTACCCTTAATTTTATTTCCTGCTTTTAAGGACTGAGTTCTAACTTTTCCTTTTCCGTTTAACTTAACTTGTAAACCTAGATTTTCTAACAAATACACCGCATCCATAGATGCCATACCATTGAGATTTGGCATCAAGTTTTCTTCAAAGATTAAAGTCTCTGAAGAAGCTTTATTAGACTTAAGAAATACAGACATTTCCTCTTCCGAACTTATTGGATACTGTAATTCTTTGTGAATTGAGTTAATTTCCTGAACTTTCCCTATATATTTAGCAGCAATATTAGTTTCAAATTCTGGGATTTCTATAGGCTCTTCGGCATATAACAGATTTCGAATTTCTTTAAAAACTGGAGCAGCAACAATATTTCCATAAAAACCTAAATTAGATTTTGGTTTTGTTACCACAACAATACAAGAATATTTAGGGTTTTCTGCTGGGAAATATCCAGCAAAAGAAGCTCTGTATTCTGAACCATAAGAACCTTGACTAGCAATTTTTGCTGTTCCTGTTTTACCGGCACAGCTATATTTTTTAGAATATATATTTGTTGCAGTTCCATTTTCGATCACCCCCTCCAATAAATCTTGTAGAATATGAATGGTTTTTTCGGAGCAAATACTCGGCTTTAGTACCTCTACACTTTTAAGCTCAAGAATCTGTTCGCCAGACTGAACTCTATCTACGAGATAGGGTTTTACGAGCTCGCCATTGTTTGCTACTGCATTATACAAAGCAAGAATCTGAAGAGCACTCATTTCCAACTCATAACCATAAGAAATCCACGGTAAAGAAACTCCAGACCAAGATTTATCGGATCTGTTTTTGATCCAAGGTTCTGCTTCTCCTAAGAGTTCAAAATCTAATTTATTACTCACTCCCAATCGAGCTAACCTATCGATAAACTCTTGTGGTTTATCTTCATATATATCAACTATTGTGCGTGCGATACCAATATTAGAAGAGACTTCGAAAGCTCTACCCAGACTAATCTTTCCATGTCCACCATGATGAGCATTGGAATCTTTCATTTTTTTATCGTAAAATTTAAAAACACCATTTTTTGTATCTACTATAGACGAAGTATCTACTTTACCATCTTCTAAAGCAACTAATAACGAAGCGAGTTTAAAAGTTGATCCAGGTTCATAAGCTGCTCCAAAAGCATAATTAAAGTTCTCGGCATATTTTTCTTTAGAAGTACGCTGCAAACTTGACATTGCTCTAATAGCTCCAGTTTCAACATCCATTAATATTACAGATCCAGACTGAGCTTCATATTTTTCTAAACTTCTTAAAAGGGCTGTTTGAGCAATATCTTGCATTCTAATATCTATAGTAGAATATACATCTGCTCCAGATTCTGGCTCTACATCCTGTGTATTACTCAAAGGTTTCCATACACCTCCATTAATGCGTTGCATCATTTGCTTCCCATTCTTGCCTTTTAGGTATTTATCGAAGGCTTTCTCAATTCCTACATCATTTACTTCACGACCATAACCAATGGTTCTGTCGCACAAATAGCCAAAAGGTTTGGTACGGTTACTTTGCTGAGTATAAACAAAACCACCTTTATACCTCCCATTTGTCAGAATCGGTAAGTCTTTAACTTTTTGTAATTCTGAGTATCTAACTCCAGACTGGAGCCTTAAATACTGCTTATTATTTCGTCTAGCAGTACGAAGTTTATTTGCATATTCTGTAGAACTTAAGTCACCAAAAATATTAGAAAGCCCTTTAGCTAAATCACGATAATTATTATTAAACAAAGTATCGGAAGATTGTGTAGCATCAATAGCAATTGTATAAACAGGCATAGAGGTAGCGAGTAAATTTCCTTTTACGTCGTAAATATTTCCACGAGGAGATGGAATTTCTCTTAGAGCCACAATAGGATCGTTTAAACCTAAACGGCCTTCCATTTCCGACTGAACAATTAATAAATCGACAAAAATAGCCATAGCAGCGATTATAATTAGCGAACTAATTAGCATAACGCGTAGGAATATGGACTTCTTTTCTGTCATTTTAGTTTTGTACTTTTATTTTATAAGGAGCATCTAATGCATCAGAAAGACCTATTTCAGCTACATCCTCAGCTACTTTTGTAGGTTTACTTAAAGACATTAATTGTGTTCTCATGTCAATATGCTTAGAGCGTAAATCTTTCAAAGTCTCGTTTAGCTTACTTATTTCAAATACCTTCTGATCTACTCTATGAGAACTATAAATAACTAAAATGGCAAGAGAAGAAACAAACAAAATCATGCGCCATGAAGTCGCTAATATTCTAGAAGCCAGCTTATCTGAATAGAGTCCTTTTAATAGGATTCTAAAGACCTTAAACAACTTATTCCAAGTAGGTTTTTTCAAGACTTATATTTTTTCTGCAACTCTAAGTTTTGCACTTCTAGCACGACTATTTTTTTTTATTTCTTCGTTTGTTGGAATAATTGGTTTGCGACTAATTTTCTTAAAACTTAACAGTTTATTTCCAAAAAAATCTTGTTCTAATTCACCTTCAAAGTTCCCTTTTTGAATTAAGTTTTTCACCAATCTATCCTCCAAAGAGTGATAAGAAATAACCACCAAACGACCTCCAGGTTTTAAAACATCTTGAGCCTGGGACAACATTTCTCTCAATACGTTTAACTCGTCGTTTACTTCAATTCTTATGGCTTGAAAAACTTGAGCGAAAAACTTATTTTCTAAAATCCCAGGCGTTAAAGGTTTGAGTAAATCCTTTAATTCATTTACAGTGGTAATAGATTTTTCTACTCGTGCTTCGCAAATTATTCTAGCTACCGTACCGGGTCGTTTTAGCTCCCCGTATAACTTTAATATTTTTTTTAAATCCTCTTGTTCGTACTCGTTTATTACTTTGTATGCATTTAAATCAGAATTCCGATCCATTCGCATATCTAAATCTGCTTCAAAACGAGTTGAGAAACCTCTATCTGGAACATCAAATTGATGGGAAGACACGCCCAAATCAGCTAATAAGCCATCAATTTCTTTGACTCCATACATTCTTAAAGAACCTTTTAAATATTTAAAATTGGCATTAATCAAGGTAAACCTATCATCTTCGATTTCGTTTTTTAAAGCATCATCATCTTGATCAAATGCGTATAAATGACCATCTGTAAGCTTAGATACAATCGCTTTAGAATGACCGCCGCCGCCAAAAGTTACGTCAACATAAGTTCCTTTTGGATTGATATTTAAACCATCCAAACATTCGCTCAATAAAACAGGATCGTGATATTCACTCATTTTTTAATCAATTTTTACTGAATTGCCCATTACTTCCTCTGTTAACAAGCCGAAATCAACCTCGGGATTATTTACCGTATTTTCATACTTATCTTTATCCCAAATCTCTACTATACTACCAACCGAAGCCAAAACAATTTGCTTTTTAATCCCTGCAAAATTTATTAAGTCTTTAGGTATTTGAATCCGAGAATTACTATCGGATTCTACCATACGAACGCCAGCAGTAAACATTCTAATAAAGTCGTTGTTCTTTTTTACGAAGCGATTTAACTTATTTACATCCGCCATAATCGTTTCCCATTCTGCCATAGGATGAAGTTCTAAACAGGAATTAAATACAGAACGTTTTAATACGAAGCCTTCCTGAAGCTCAGCAGCTAACTGCTTTTTCAGCCCAGAAGGGAGCATTAAACGCCCTTTGGCATCTGCTCTACACTCGTACATTCCGATTAAATTCTTCACTTTTTAGAGGCTATTTATATTTAATACAAATATATACCACTTTTTCCCACATTTCACCACCATGTTAATAACTTTACTCAATATCAAGTAAATAAGAAAAAAAATAGATACAAAAGAGTATTTATAAATACTGAAAAATCGAGTTATTAGAGTGAAAACAAATAATAAATTGATGTCTCATATTCATCATAGAAGGAATAAGTATTTATTCAGTATTTTTGCCAGGTAAAATTTCAATTATGAAGTACGAAATAATAAAAGACGGCACTTACGAATACGTAAATATTGGAGAAGGTCCTGTAATAATTTTTTTACATGGCTTAATGGGTGCTTTGAGTAATTTTGAGAAAACATCGAGAATTATAGCTGAGGGTGGTTACCGAGTAATAATTCCATCTTTACCTATATACACGCTACCTTTACTAAGAACAAGTGCAAAAGGGATTTCTAGATTCTTAGAGAAATTTATTACGGATTTGGATCTGAAAGAAGTAACTCTTTTAGGAAATTCCTTAGGAGGTCATGTTGGTTTAATATACACAAAAAACAATCCTGGCTTAGTAAAAAACCTAATGCTTACAGGTTCTTCTGGCTTGTATGAAAAAGCTATGGGTGATACTTTTCCACGAAGAGAAGATTATAATTACATTAAAGAAAAAACTGAAGCCGTGTTTTACGATCCTGCTGTAGCGACTAAGGAATTAGTAGATGAGGTATTTGAATCGGTAAATTCTAGAGAAAAAATAATTCGAATTTTAGCGATTGCAAAATCGGCTATACGTCATAATATGACTAAAGATGTACCCAATATGACACTTCCAGTGTGTTTACTTTGGGGTAGAAACGATGGAGTTACCCCTCCAGAAGTTGCCGATGAATTTCATAGACTTTTCCCTAATTCAGAATTGCATTGGTTCGAAAAATGTGGTCATGCTCCAATGATGGAACATCCTGTAGATTTTGCAAACACCTGCGTTAAGTGGCTAAATAAACATCAGTAAGATGAAAATACACAATGCTGAATTTGTAATCAGCAATACAGACATCGAAAAATGTCCTAAAGAACGTATTCCCGAATACGCATTTATTGGAAGATCTAATGTTGGGAAATCTTCATTAATTAACATGCTTACCAATAGAAAATCGCTTGCTAAAACTTCTGGAAGACCTGGTAAAACGCAATTAATTAATCATTTTAAGATTAACGACAATTGGTTTTTGGTCGATTTACCTGGTTATGGCTATGCTAGAGTTTCTAAAAAAGATCGTTCTACTTTTGCGAAATTCATTTATGAGTATCTAGAAAAAAGAGAAAATTTAATTTGCACTTTTGTTTTGGTAGATTCTCGTCATGAGCCACAAAAACTAGATTTGATGTTTATGGAATGGCTTGGAAACAAAGGAATTCCTTTTGTAATTGTATTTACAAAAATGGATAAACTTTCGAGTTCTCAACTAAACAAAAACCTAAGCAAATATAAAACCGAAATGCTTAAGACTTGGGAAGAAGTTCCTCAGTCGTTTATGAGTTCTGCCGAAAGTAGCTTAGGTAAATTAGAGATTCTTAATTTTATTGACAAAACGAATGAAGTTGTAAAGGGGAAGATTTAAACATTCTACTATACAATAGACTCAAACACAACAAAGCCCTCGGAAATCCGAGGGCTTTGTTGTGTTCTAAAAATAAATAATTTAGGACTAAATTATTTTTCAATTTTTCACAACAGAATGTTTCTTGTAATTTTAATGGTTTAATAGTAGGTAAAGAAAATTTGGGAGATTTATTCGGGCTTACTACATTAATTACTTCTCTATTAAAAAATGGTCTTCCATTATCCAACTTTGTATTGTTTTAGATTGATGTTAATTGTAATGGCTTGATTAAAGAATTTCTGAGCTGAACCTTTTCTTCTTTTGATTAAAAAAGAATCAACAATATTTCCAACTTCATAGAGCCCGAGAGCACTTATAAGGATTAACATCCAATATATATATATATATATATATATAAGTTTCATCTATCCTAAAGCTTGTGCAAATTAATACTTTCTGTAATCCATTAATGAGACAGAATCTATTATGTTAGTATTATTGAAGACTAATTCGCAATTGTTTAATTATTTTGATTGTAAATTAATCTAATTCTGAATGAGATAATGATCGAAGACATGAGAGTGAAGCTTTTTCTATAAAGCTGTTTATTAATGATTTTCAGATCTATAAAGTAACAAGAAAAGATAGACTGAATTCAGGTCTATAATTATAACTTATGAATGTATATTTTTTTTCTTTATATGGGTAGTACCATGTACGTTTTGCACTAAGTAAATTAGTTGCACTTAAAGATAGTCTAGTTCGTTTTGACAATTGCTTATCTACTTTTAGGTTTAGGATTGGTTTTGGTGCTTCGTATACATCCACGGCTCCTTTTTGTACAACAACAATACTTTTTCCAGAAACATTAAAATTACCTCCAAAATTCCATCCTGCTTTTTCGTATTGACTGTAAATATTTAATATGTAAGGAGATTGTCCATACATTGGACGAGTATTTGAATGATTGGGATCAAAAGCATGAATCAATTCCAATTCCAAAGGATCTATTTGAGTTTTTGATTTAATAAGAGAGGTGTTAAAACCAATAGTAAGGTTTTCTCCTTCATCAAAAACAAACTTCTTTTTATATTCAAACTCAACTCCAAGTACAGTTGCTTCTTCAACATTCCTCCATGACAACTCGACATTTTGGGCTTGTGGATTCATTACTTGTTCAATTGGGTTGCTAAACTGCTTGTAAAATCCAGAAATTGAAATAATACCAGCTCCAGAGAGGTACTTTTCTATTCGAAGATCAAAATTATTAATTAGAGTTCGTTTTAATTCTGGATTTCCAACAAACTGAAAACTAGTTTCAAAATCAAACCAAGCAGTTGGAGCAATCTCTCTAAAGCTAGGTCGAGCTAAAGTACGACCATACGCTATTCTAATTTGAGTACTCTCATCTAGATTGTATTTTAGATTTATAGCTGGTAATAAGTCCATATTCTCAAGTTCGCCAACTATTTGATTTGTATCTAAACTCTCAGCACGTATTTTAGTGTCTTCAAATCTAAGTCCTGCTGTTATCTCAAGAACTTCTATAGGTTTTAAGGTTGCCATCATATATGAACTGAGGATGGTTTGCACTGCGGTAAATTGATTTTTAATTTCTGAATTGTCTAATACACTTATATAAGATGAGTTTCCTCCATTACCATTAATGGATTGACCTACAATGGTATTTTCTGTACTAAAAAACTCCTCTATATCATTATTATATCTAATTCCCGTTGCATTAAATGTATATCTAGACTCTTTGTTTTCTCGTTCTTTTTCTATATAAGAGAGACCAACTTTAATAAATTCATCTTCATTCAGATTGAGTTTGTAGTCTGCTTTTATGTTTGCATTTTTTTCCTCAAGAAATCGATAGTACCTAGTGGGGCCGGCGTATAAGTTAGGTTGAATTGAAAAAGTAGGATCTGTACCTTGATACAACTCTCCAGTTTCATCATCTTCAATCATTAGATATTCATAGGAGTTGGTAAAAACTTTTAAATCCGGTGTGTTTTGGTGTGAATTCGTATAACCTAAATTCCATTTTAACTCAGACTTTTTTTGCTGATTAAAGACATGTAAGCCTGAAATTTGTGTAGTTTTCAATTGACGTTCAACATAACGTTGTGTTCTTTGTTCTTCAAATAATCCAATTGCATCAGCTCGATTTTCTCCAGTAAAATATCTAGCTGAACTTTGTCCATTTTGATTTAGCATGCTCATGAGCTTAATTTTATGATTTTCATTAAAGCTAACAGAAGCATTAATGAAAGCAGACCCGAAAATAGTTTCATCTCCTCGACTTTCCTTTCCTATTTTTTGTGTGGTTAACATTTCTGCTCCAATTCCTGTTTGCTTGTAACGTCCGATTTCTGCATTATCATAAAAGGAATACTTTTTCTTATAACTCAATCCAGAATTAAATCCTATTTCGGTCTTATTAAGCTCATATTTGTTGCCTAAACTAAAACTTATGGATTGATTTAATCCAGATTTAAATTTCTCAGGACTCCAGTTGTTCGAAAAAGATTGTGTTGCAATAGAAAGAGAATCATTAGCACTAATTCTAGCTTTCTCTAGCCATTCCCACCTTTCATTTGAATTTAAAAACTCATCATAAGTAATCTCTGCAAAGCTTATATCTTTAGATTTAGCATAAGAGTAGGCATCAGTAAATGAGGAGGGATTGTAGTAATTTACTCCATTCTCTTGGACAAAAGCAGGAATAGAACGCGAGCCATCGTCATAGCCTAGCCAATCTGTACTACTAGATTTTTGCCCAATGAAATCATTATTTAAATTTGACAATGACCTATATCCTGTAGAATATTTAAATTGGACTTCTAATGAATCTGGGAAGTCTGAAGTGTTTATATCTACCAACCCTCCAGTAAAGTTTCCAGGAAGATCTGGTGTAAAGGTTTTAAAGACGAGAATGTTATCTATTACATTTGAAGGAATTAAATCCATTTGAAGTGAGTTCTTATTTGGGTCTAAGCTTGGCATTGCAATACCATTTAGTGTAACCAAACTATACCTATCACTCAAACCTCTAACGTATACATACTTACCACCTTGCACATTCACACCACTAACATTCTTTACTGCATCTGCTGCGTTAGAACTCCCTGTAATACTCATTTGCTTTTTTGAAAGAGTGTTGATCATTCCGGAAGACTTTTTTTGAACATTTATAACATAAGACTCTTCTTTTCTATTAACTTTAGTTATAAGATCTATCGAGCCCAGCGTAATTGTTTCCTCTTTTAAGTCAAAATTGAGTTCTAAGTCTCCATTTACGTTTATTTCTATAGTGTCATTTTGGTAAGATATGTACTGACAAACAATTTTTTTAACACCATTCGAAACTTCGTTTATTTCATAGTTTCCATCATAATCTGTTATGGTTCCATTTTTTAATGGAATTAGGTATACAGAAGCCCCAATTAGTTCTTCGTTATTGTTTTTGTCGAAAACCTTGCCAAAAACACGGTGTTCTTTTACTATTGTATTCGACTGAGCCTTTGATATTATGGGAATACATAGTACAAAGGTTAAGAGTAATTTTTTCATGATTATTTGTTCTTTTAATCAGGGCAAAAGAAGGTTCTTAATGTTACGAAATCATTTCATGAGTATTAATTAATTAGTCTTTTTAGTGAAAAATAGTATGGAATATTCATTTAAATGAAACCACATTGTAACATTAAACCTTGATCCTTGCATTAAATAATTAACCAAAAACAAAAACAAACATGAAAACAAACATGAAAACAAAACTTACTTCTTTGTTATGCGTAGTATCTATCTGTTCGCTAATTAAAGCTCAGGACATTATTGTAAACGACAATGTTGGTTCAGGTGATGTTTATTGGAACGCAAGCAGCACCTACCATCTTAATGGGGGTGTTTTTGTAGAAGCTGGTACTACATTGCATATAGAAGCTGGAACAGTTATTAAAGGAATAGCTGGTCAAGGAGAAGCAGCATCTTATTTATGTGTTGCAAGAGATGGAATCATTAGGGCTAATGGAACATCATCTGCACCTATTATTTTTACATTTGAAGCTGACCCATTAGATGGCTCTACACCAATAACTACAAGAGGTCAATGGGGTGGTTTGATCGTTTTAGGCAATGCAGGGCTAAATTCTACTCCTGGAGTTTCTGCAATTGAAGGGATTCCAACAACGGAATTAAGAGGTCAGTATGGAGGTCTTGATGATACAGATAATTCAGGTGTTATTTCCTATGTTTCTATTCGTCATGGAGGAATAGAAATTGGAGCTGGGAATGAAATTAATGGATTAACCCTTGCGGGTGTTGGCTCTGGCACCGATGTTAATCATATAGAAGTTATATCGAATACAGATGACGGAATTGAGCTTTTTGGTGGAACAGTAAGTGTACAATTCGCTTTTGTATCCGCCTGTGGAGATGATAGTTTTGATTACGATGAAGGTTGGAGAGGCCAGTTGAATTCTAATTGGATAAGTGTAGCTTCTGCAGATGATGGAGATCGTGGGGGAGAACACGATGGTGGTACAGACCCAGAGGCTGCTATGCCTTTTGCAAATCCTACTATAGATGGGGCTATTTTCGTAGGACGTGGAATAGATGCAGGAAAACGAGCTTTGACTTTCCGAGACAATGCAGGTGGACATTACTCTAATTCTATATTTTACAATTTCGCTAAAGGTATAGATATTGAAGATCTTGAGGGAATAGGTGAAGATTCATATTCACGATTCTTAAATGGAGATTTATCATTTACAAATAATGTAGTAGACTGTGGATCAGCAATATTAGTAAGCTCTACAGGTACAGATTTATCAAACTACTTCATTGAAAATGGAAATACTCAGGCTTCAAATCATGGAATTTATTGGTCTTCTAACTTAGTAAATATGGGAGGTCATACAGATTGGGCGTCATGGACTTTAGCGATGACTTCGGGTTGGGTAATTCCGGGAGAGCAAGTTTCTATTGATTCAGTTTCTGATGTAGAAGTAGCTGTTTATCCTAATCCTGTTTTAGGATCTTCTATTAAAGTTATATTTAAAGAGTATCAAACAGGAAATATAACTTTAACAAACTCCTTAGGGCAATTAATTTACAATAGCGACTTTGAAGGAACCGAAAAAGATATATCAAGTTTTACAAATGAAGGCTTGTATTTCTTAAAAATCAAACTTGATTCAGGTGAATTAATTCTAAAAAAAATTATTAAATAAGTGCAAACATTTTAAATATAAAAGAGCCTCTATCGAGGCTTTTTTTTATTTAAAATTTGTCCCGTTATAGAATATCGACAAAAAAAAAGTATTACGAGACAGCATAAAGTAGAGAGTTTCTATGCAAACAAACAAAAAAATATGACTCCCTTTAGTTAAAATTTTAAGGCTTACAATATTGCTATAATTAATATCAAAAACTATTACACTAAAACTCATTTAAGGCTAGTATTTCGAAGAAATTCAACCATTATAAAAATGCAATGTAGGTTTAAATTTAAAGAAGGAGATGATCTTTAAAGCAATCAGATTGTATAATATAGTTAGTCTAAAATGTTAGGAAAGATCAATTTCATATACTTATATAGAGTATAACTATTAGTAAGAAATAATTTAATAGTACAAAAAAACATTAATCAGTAATAGATTTATTCACTAATGATTTTGTAGCCTATTCCTTTAACAGATTTAATACAACTAATATTGAGCTTATGTCTAATACGTGTGATATGAACATCTATAGTCCTTTCGCTAACAATGCTATCGCCCCACATTAAGTCATAAATTTTTTCTCTAGTATGAACTTTATCAGGTCTTTCAGCTAAAAAAACTAACAATTCAAATTGTTTTTTAGGCAATTCGAATTGTTTTCCATCTACATATATAAGATAAGATTCTAGATCAATAAGAATGTTATTAATTTCGATTTTCGATTTTTCTTTTTGTGTCGGTAAAGGTGGTAGAGTTAAGGTTGAATTTTTTCCAATTCTCGATTGTATTGCTTCAATTTTTTTTGTTAAAAGTTGAATATTTATTGGTTTACTCACGAAATCATCGCAGCCAGCTTCATAAGCTTTTATTTTTGTGTAGTCATCTGCAGAGGCCGATAGCATCAAGATAAAACAGGATGAGTTTTTAGAACGAATCTCATTGCAAATTTCAATGCCGTCTTGTCCAGGTAACATTATGTCTAGTATAACAATGTCGGGTTTGAAATTCTCAAACTTTAAGAGAGCTTCAGCACTATTCTTAGCTGTTTGAATGTTTAATTTTATTTTTGAGAGGTTATATTCTAAAATAGTTCTGATGTCCTCTTCGTCGTCTACTAAAAGTAATTTCATTTAGTAAAGTAGGTGCATTTTTATCTTTATGGGATTAATGAAGAGTTATCTTTGAGTTAAGTGTATATTAATATTATAATCTCATTTTGTGTTTTTACAATAAGTTATTCAATTATTTATTCGATATCCAATTCCGTGCACGCTCTTAATCAAATGAATTGATGTTTTTATTCGAATTTTTCTAATGTAAACATCAACTATCCTAGGATTACTATTTTTATGTTTCCAATAGTTATGTATTAACTCTTCACGCGAACATATCAGCCCATTCTTAGAGCATATGTAACTAAGTATTTTGAATTCTTTAGTACTTAACTTAACTTCCTTTTTTTGATAGAATACAGTATAGTTTTCATTATTTATATATAATCCATCGTGTTCAATAATACTTCCTCTATTAGTAACTTTTAGGGTCGATTGAATTTGTGCATACAATAATTTTGATGACTTATTTGTATGAAAAACATTTTGAGCACCAGAATTCAAAGCGTAAATTGATTCATAGCTTGTAAGCTCGTCTGTTAGTGCAAAAATAATTGGTTTTTGATGCGTTTCGGATATTTCTTTTATGAATTCACCAATTTCTTTATCTTTAATTAGAATGTCCCCAATGATAATATCAATTTTTCGATCATTTAAATAGATCCTAGCATCGACATAATTTTCTATTATATCTACTCTAATTTTTTTTGAAATAAGATAGGCAGCATGATTTAAAATACATGATTTATCCTTTACTACAAATAACAGATTGTGCATAATTTTATTTTTGGCTAAAAAACTATTTGTAAATTACAGGACTGTTTCATTCGTATTAACAAATTATGAATATTTAATATCTAGATAAATCGTTAAGTTTTAATACAAGCAATTTTACTAGTTTATTATTTGTTCTATTCAACTGATAAGAGGGTTCTGTTGGATTAATTAGAGCAACCTTTAAAAATTATATTTAAATAAATAATTATGCTACTAATCATACGAAAGGATTATAATAGGATTTCTTAGAGTCGATGATTTTATTATTTCTAATAATACTTACTAATTCTCTACTTGCTAGAGTTCTATTCGCAGATTCAAACTATTTAAATCCAGGATTAATGATATCTATAGTCCTGATGCTAACCTAGAAGTTGATAGCTATAAATACTCAGTTGAAAATATTGATTGTAATGGCAATTGTATAAATCCTTTTGCCCTGATTTAAAGCTTTGTGTTATTGTGTATGGCCAATATTTGACTATTTTAGTAAACTATTTAAATTTTGAGAGAGTATAAAAAAAGAAACTAAAAAATCTGATTTAGAATACGATATACTCTAGTTGGACTTACTGTAATTTACACAATTAAAAAACTACATTATCGAAGAACAAGAGATTAAAAACCACGACATTTATAAGAGTATTCAACCTTGGGTGTTTTTTCCTTCTGCTGCATTAATAATCCTTTTTGTTGTGTTTACGCTTATTTATCAAGAGTCCGTAAGTGTGTTTTTCGAATTGGTACAAGCTTTTATATCGGCAAAATTTGGGTGGCTTTATGTTGTCGGTGTTAATATAATTCTCATCTTTTGTATATACCTAGCCTTTAGTCGTTTTAAAAAT
>CESE01106425.1_pt1 | contig 33920 bp, 26 predicted proteins | sample 350271 | NCBI WGS metagenome assembly CESE01 (sample SAMEA2621536, study PRJEB7988) | marine metagenome | isolation source: saline water (ENVO:00002010), including | reverse complement strand
AATAAACTAGTATACACACCAGATGTGCATACCGTAGTAATTGAGCTAGACGGTGTTAAAGTAAATGCAATTTTACAAGACATTCAATTCCACCCAGTAACAGACAGAATACTACACATTGACTTTTATCAAATATTTGATGATAAAGAAGTAATGATGGAGATTCCAGTACGTGTTTCAGGAAGTTCTCGTGGTGTTAAAAATGGTGGTGTTTTACGTATTGTTACTCGCAAACTACGTGTAAAAGCAATACCAAAAAACTTACCAGACTTTATTGATGCAGATATTACAGAAATGAAGATTGGTGCAAAAATGTATATCACAGCCGTTATGAAAGATACATTTTCAATACTTCATACAGACAATACTGTAATTTGTCAAGTAAGAACATCTAGAACTGCCGTAGATGATGAAGAAACTGAGGAAGAAGAAGGTGCAGAAGGTGCAGAAGGCGCAGAAGGTGCAGAGGCTCCAGCAGCAGAATAAACGTAACAACGTTAATTATATAGAAAGCATTCCGTTAATTCGGGATGCTTTTTTTATTTTTACGAAACAAACAATAAACTATGCTTTGTTTTCTTAGAAACCTTTTGGGTCTGCAAAAATCAATAGCGCATACACCCATGCAAGGAAAAAAGAAAAACACGCCCCCCGAGATTAGCTCGGGACCAGCCGCACAAAAACAAGCGCCTGACACAAAAAAAGGGACACTGGATATGAAAAAATTTTTAATCGCTGGCCTTGGAAATATTGGCCCTGCCTATGCAAATACACGCCACAACATAGGCTTTAAAATTCTAGATGCATTGGCAAAACAAGCAGATCTTAGTTGGGAAACAGTGAAACTAGGAGACATCACTACCCATAAAAAAAAGGGACGCACCCTTATCCTTCTCAAACCCAGCACCTTTATGAACCTAAGTGGTAAGGCTGTAAAATACTGGATGGATAAAGAAAACATCCCTATAGAAAATGTACTGGCAGTAACAGATGATCTTAACCTCCCTTTTGGAACCTTTAGAATAAAAGGCAAAGGCAGTAGTGGAGGCCACAACGGCCTTAAAGACATTCAAGATATTTTATCTACCGGGAAATATCCTCGTTTTAGATTTGGTATTAGCGATGCTTTCTCTAAAGGAGGCCAAGTAGATTATGTTATTGGTGAGTGGACCCCTGAAGAAGAATCACAACTCATCACGCAAATTCCAAAAAGCATCGAGGCTATAGAGTCTTTTGCGCTCGCAGGTCTTGACAACACCATGAACACCTTTAACGGTTAATACAGATGGAACAATACACCACAACCTCCAAGTTTAAAAGCAACACTCAAAGCGTGATAACAATTGGCACCTTTGATGGGGTTCATATCGGGCACCGCACTATTGTGGAGCGTTTGGTTGCTACTGCAAAAGAAGAAGGACTTGTTTCTGTGCTGCTTACTTTTTTTCCACACCCAAGAATGGTCTTGCAAAAAAACAGTGATATTAAACTCATCAATACCCTTGCAGAAAAAAAACAGCGCCTAGAAGATATTGGTCTAGACTATTTTGTAGTAGAGCCCTTTACCTATGAGTTTTCAAGACTATCTGCACTTGAATATGTACGAGACATTTTGGTAGATCAACTCAAGGCTAAAAAAATCATCATTGGTTATGATCATCGGTTTGGTAGAAATAGAAATGCCAACATACAAGACCTAAAAAAATATGGCAAGGAGTATGGTTTTGAGGTAGAAGAAATAAGCGCCCAACAACTCGGCGAGGTTGCAGTAAGCTCTACCAAAATTAGAACTGCATTAGCAAAGGGAGATATTAGTACCGCCAACAAATACTTAGGCTATGCCTTTACCCTTACAGGAACCGTTATAAAAGGGAAGGCCTTGGGCAGAACCATATCCTACCCTACCGCCAATATACAGGTAGCAGAAACATATAAGTTAATACCTCGCAAGGGGGTATACATAGTACAAGCTCAAATAAACAACACCCTCACCTTCGGCATCACAAGCATTGGCACAAACCCTACAGTTGGAGGAACCTCAAAAACCATAGAAACGTTCTTTCTAGACACTCAAACAGATCTTTATGGAATGTCGCTACAACTACATTTTCTAAAACACATTCGTGAAGAGGCTACCTTTAAAAACCTGGAAACCTTAAAAAAGGCCATCCAAAAAGACGAAGCCTTTGCACGAGACTATATACAAAGCCTTGCATAAGCTTTTGTTTAAACATATTGACAACTCTGGTCTTGTTCTCTTTAGAGTAGTCTTTGGCTTTCTCATAGCCCTGGAGGGGTTTGGCGCCATTGCAACAGGCTGGGTAAACAAAACACTGGTTGCGCCTAAATTTACCTTCAATTTTATTGGGTTTGATTTTTTACAACCCCTACCCGGTTACGGGATGTATTTCTACTTTGCTGCTATGGGTGTTTTTGGCATTGGTGTAATGCTAGGGTATAAATATAGGCTCAGTATATTTTGTTTTGCTCTTATGTGGACCTGCGTATATTTAATGCAAAAAACCAGCTATAACAACCATTATTATTTGATGATGCTTCTGTGTTGGCTCATGGTTTTTTTACCTGCTAACAAGTGGTTTTCCATAGACGCTACACAAAATCCACAAGGTGCCTCAAGGGCTATGCCTAGATGGGTAATGTTGGTTCTTATTCTACAAGTTTGGATTGTCTACACTTATGCTTGTATTGCAAAAATATACCCAGATTGGCTAGATGGAACGGTTACGGGTTTATTTATGTCAGGTAAAAAAGACTATTGGCTCATTGGCTCTTTTTTACAGCAACAATGGGTGCATTATTGTATTGCATATGTAGGTATATTCTTTGACGCGCTAATTGTGCCGCTACTTTTGTGGAAAAGAACTCGCTTTGTTGCATTTTGTATTTCTGTGTTGTTTCATCTTTTTAATGCGGTGGTATTCCAGATTGGAATTTTCCCGTTCATGTCCATTGCCTTTGCTCTTTTCTTTTTCTCTTCTAAAACACTACAGCAGCGGTTTCTTCCAAACAAAGAACACTACAGCCTAGCACAGGTTATCGTTCCGTCTTATAAGAAAATGTTAGTAACCGGCTTTAGCATCTATTTTATCATACAAATAGCCCTCCCCCTAAGACATTGGTTTATAGAAGATGCTGTTTTATGGACAGAAGAAGGACACCGCCTAAGTTGGCGCATGATGCTACGAAGTAAAAAAGGATTTACAGCAATCTATACCGTAGACAAGCAAACTCAAAAGCGCAGCAAATATAACCTTGATCGGCTACTCACTAAAAAGCAGCAAAGAGCCTTGGGCACAAAGCCTGATATTATTTGGCAATTAGCACAACGTATAAAAGGGCTAGAAGCCGCCAAGGGTAATGATGTTGGCGTATATGCAAACACCAAAATAAGTATAAACGGTGGCGACTATTACCGGTTTATCAATGACTCTATAGATCTAGCCTCCCAAGAGTGGCACCATTTAAAACATCATGACTGGATTTTACCATCCCCAATAAAGAATCACACTCCACCAAAGAAAAAATAATAGCTATCTTTAAACACTACAAAAACCAAAAACATGCTCAATAAAAATTCCAAAAAAGACAAAGCTCGCAATATGCAGTCTGCAATACTGCTTGTTATTTTTATTCTTGTAATTATGGGGTTTTTGTTAAAACGTTTTTAGTGCGGGTTCCAAATACAAAATAAAGTAAAGCCACTACAGGCCCAATAATGCCGAGGGTTTGCCTCTAAAGTTATGGTCTTGGTAATCTCCTTACTAATTTATACCACAATAAAGCCGTCATTATTACAAATTCCATAACTTTGTCCTTCAAAAATTAAGGGAAACATGTTACAAGTTCAGCTCATAAGAGATCATAAAGAAGCCTACGCCAAAGCACTAGAGAAAAGAGGCATGGACGCCACTAAAATACTTAATCAAGTCTTAAAGGCAGACGAAACCCGTCGTGCTACACAAACAAAACTAGATGAGATACTGGCAGAGTTAAATTCTCTTTCTAAAGAAATAGGTACTCTTTTTAAATCTGGAAACGCAGCAGAAGCTGGGGTACTTAAAGAAAAAACGGGGACACTCAAAGAGGCCTCAAAAACGCTAGATGAACAATTAAAGAATGTTTCACAGGCGCTAGAAAGTCTACTCTACACCATACCTAACATCCCTAATGAATTGGTGCCCTCTGGTATGGATGAAAATGACAATCAACAAACCCTTAGAGAAGGTGACATTCCTGTATTGGCAGAAGACTCAATACCACATTGGGAATTGGCTAAAAAATATGACATCATTGATTTTGAATTGGGTGTTAAAATCACTGGCGCAGGGTTTCCTGTCTTTAAAGGAAAAGGCGCACGGTTGCAACGTGCACTAATCGCATACTTTCTTGACAAAAACACGGCAGCTGGATATACAGAATACCAAGTACCTCTCCTTGTAAACGAAGCATCAGGGTTTGGAACTGGTCAGTTACCAGACAAAGAAGGACAAATGTATCACGTTGGCGTAGATGATTTATATTTAATACCCACCGCAGAGGTTCCTGTAACCAACATCTTTAGAGGAAATCTTGTTCAAGCTGCAGAGCTTCCTATTACCTGCACTAGTTATACCCCTTGTTTTAGGAGAGAAGCAGGTAGTTATGGCGCCCATGTTCGTGGTTTAAATAGACTGCACCAGTTTGATAAGGTAGAAATCGTACGTATCGAACACCCAGATAATAGTACAAAAGCACTAGAAGGGATGGTAGATCATGTAGCCGAAATTTTAAGAGAACTAAAACTCCCTTTTAGAATTTTACGATTGTGTGGAGGAGACTTATCGTTTACTGCATCAATTACCTATGATTTTGAAGTCTTCTCAACAGCACAAGACCGCTGGCTAGAGGTAAGTTCTGTATCTAATTTTGAAACCTTTCAGGCAAATAGGTTAAAACTTCGCTTTAAAGACACCGATGGTAAAAATAAACTAGTACACACCCTAAACGGCAGCTCACTAGCATTGCCTAGAGTGATGGCGGGTATTTTAGAAAACTACCAAACACCACAGGGCATTAAAATTCCTGAAGTACTCATCCCGTATTGTGGCTTTGACATGATTAATTAAAGCAAGACGCCACAGAGAATTATATCACTACAAAACCATTTCTATCCTTTTTAGAAATGGTTTTTGTTTTTATTCAAGCACCTAAAAACACTATCTTTACGGTATGCGGTTATTGTCTTTTGTATTTGTTTTTCTTATCAGTTGCTCGGTTTTTTCGCAAAGCGAAATTTTAGCCAAAAACTATTTTGATCGTGGTGACTATCAAAAGGCTATTGCTATGTATCAAAAGCTGTATGCAAAATCTCCATACAAAAACGACTACATGATGAAGCTTGTAGAGGCGCATCAACAATTAGAAAACTTTAAGGAGTCTCGCCTATTGTTAGAAAAACAAATAAACAAACGCAACCCACAAAAACAGTTTCTAGTAGATTTAGGACATAATTATTCGCTACAAAAAAAAGATTCTATAGCAGAGATTTATTATGCAAAAGCACTCGCCTTTGTCCAAGAAAAGCCAAATTACACTTCAGTGATTGCCAAAAAATTTGAAAGATACAGCTTGTTGGATAAAGCCATATTAGTCTATGAAAAAGCCATGGAGCTTAACACATTAGTAAATTACAATATTCAACTAGCCCGTATATATGGAGAACAAGGAGCGCTAGAGAAAATGTTTTTAAAGTATATCAATGCTGTAAAACTTCAACAACGATTAAAACCCATAGCCCAACGAAATTTTAGTTTATACATTACCCAAGACCCAAAGAACCAGGCCAACGTTATACTAAGAGGTGTGCTGTTAAAAAAGCTACAAGAGGGGCCAAATATTTTATACAATGAGCTACTTAGCTGGTTGTTTATACAGCAAAAAGATTTTGTCAAAGCATTTACCCAAGAAAAAGCCATCTACAAAAGAATGGGGGATGCAGACATGGGAGCTATTATAGATCTAACCGTCATTGCCCTAAAAGAAGAGGCTTATGAAAGCGCCACAGATATCATCAATTTTGTGATTGAAAAATCGGCAAGCCCAGGGGCCAAACTACAAGGACATCAATACCTGATGAACATTAAGATGGCAACGGCCACACAAGATGACTATAAAGATATTACAGAAGAATTTGAACGCCTTCTAGATCAATATGGAAGTGACGTGGCAACCTATTTGCTTCAAATAGATTATAATCATTTTCTGGCCTTCAAAGCAAATGACATAGAAACCGCAATAAGCAACCTAAAAAATCTCACAAAAAAAAGGCTTAACAGGTATCAAGAATCTCGCATAAAGATGGAATTGGCAGATATTTTGGTGCTCGATGAAAAATTTAATCGTGCCTTGATTTATTACACTCAAATCCAGAAAAAAGTAAAGAGTGATGTCTTAGCACAAGAGGCTAGGTTTAAAGTAGCCAGAACCAGCTATTTTAAAGGTGATTTTGTTTGGGCTAAAGCACAGGTAGACGTATTGCGCAAATCTACTACACAACTCATAGCAAATGATGCTTTACAGATGATGCTCTTGATTCATGACAATACCCTAGAGGATTCTTTGCAAACGGCTTTAAAAAAATATGCCCATGCAGATTTGCTGGCCCTGCAAAACAAAGACAAGGAGGCCATAGCTGCGCTATCAGAAATATTAACCAATCATAAAGGAGAGAAAATTGAAGATGAAGCGCTGCTAAAACAAGGAGAGCTCTATGAAAAAACAGGCCAATTTAAAAAAGCAGAAGCTAATTATCTTACATTAATCAAACTGTATAAAGATGAAATTTTAGCAGATGATGCTTTTTACAAACTAGCAAACTTGTATGAAAACAAATTGCAAGACCCTCAAAAAGCAAAAAATTATTATGAGCAAATTGTTTTTGATTTTGCAGATAGTATTTACTTTATAGAGGCTAGAAAAAAATACCGCATGCTTCGAGGAGATGAAATTGAGTTCTAGTTTATAGCGCTATTACTAGTACCTTTACGCTTTAAAATCTAAACACCCAAAAAGACTTCATGTACATATACAACGTTACCATTAATATTGAAAATAGCATTCATGACCCCTGGTTACACTGGATGAAGACAGAACATATCCCGGCGATGCTAGATACCAAAAAGTTTAGCAAAGCGTTATTAACCAAAGTAATGGTAGAAGAAGAAATGGGTGGTATTACCTACTCTGTGCAATACACCACAGATAGTAAACAAACCCTAGAGCGGTATTACAAAGAAGATGCAGAAACCTTAAGAGCACAAAGCAAACCATTTGAAGGAAAATTTATAGCCTTTAGAACAGAACTAGACGTAATTTGCGAGCAATAATAAGCCGCCGTTTTACAACAGCATAACCCATGGCAAAAAAGAAAAAATTTAATAAGCATAGTGCCGTTCCAAAAAGAGAGTTTAATGCGCAAAACGATTCTGTGCGCGCTAAAAAATATCTAGGACAACATTTTTTGGTCGATGAAGGTATTGCCAATGACATAGCACAAACCTTAGGATTTAAAGGATATAAAAACGTGCTAGAAATTGGCTCTGGAACTGGGGTTATGACCAAATACTTATTAGAAAAAGATATCAATCTGGTGGCCATGGATTTGGACAGCGAATCTATCCAATACCTAATTAACAACTACACAAACGAGAACCTTCAAATTTTAGAAGCAGATGTTTTAAAGGAAGACTTACAAGATTATTTTGGAACCGAACAATTTGCTATTACGGGCAACTTCCCATACAACATCTCTACACAAATTGTGTTTAAAATGTTAGAAATAAAAGAGCAGGTGCCAGAGTTTTCTGGAATGTTTCAAAAAGAAGTGGCAGAACGTATTTGCGCCAAAGAAGGGAGTAAAACCTATGGTATCCTCTCTGTCTTAACCCAAGCTTTTTATGATGCAGAATATTTGTTCACCGTGCTCCCTACTGTGTTTAAACCGCCACCCAAGGTAAATAGCGGCGTACTAAGACTCACCAGGAAAGACTCCTTAAAGATTGATTGCAGTGAAGCTATGTTGTATAAAGTAGTGAAGACTGCCTTCCAACAAAGACGTAAAACGTTGCGAAACAGTTTAAAATCTTTTAATCTTTCAGATAAAATAAAAGAAGATGCTATCTTTGGACAAAGACCTGAGCAGCTATCTGTAGCACAATTTATTGCGCTTACACAAAAATTGGAAGATGATGCAATTTCAACTCACGAATGATTTTATAGAGAATATCGTACAACTCATTACCAAAAAAGATGGTAATGCGCTGCGGGAACTCCTAAAAGAATATCACTTTGCAGATATTGCAGAGCTGCTTGAAAAGCTTAAAAGTGATGAGGCTACCTATCTCTTTAAACAACTAGAGAGCGACTTAACATCTGAGGCCCTGATGGAGCTCGATGAAGATGTACGCGAGAAAATCCTAGACCGCTTATCTCCAAAAGAAATTGCTGAAGAATTAGAAGAGCTTGACACAGATGATGCTGCAGATATTATTGCAGAACTCGATGAGGAAATTCAGCGAAAAGTAATAGATAAAATTGAAGATGAAGAGCATGCAGCAGATATTGTAGAACTGCTTAACTACGATGAGGATACCGCTGGAGCTTTAATGGCAAAAGAGCTTGTGCAAGTAAAAGAAACCTGGACGGTAGCAGGATGTGTTCGGGAAATGCGCCGCCAAGCAGAAAATGTAACTCGGGTACACTCCATTTATGTGACCAATAAAGAAGGTAAACTAACGGGCAGGCTCTCTTTAAAAGATTTACTCACCGCAGAAGCTTCCACAAAAATTAGTGATGTTTTTATCCCTAAGGTAGATTACGTCACAGTACACACAGAAAATGAAGAGGTGGCTCGTATCATGCAAAAATATGACTTAGAAGCCATTCCAGTAGTTGATGAAAAAGGAATATTAGTAGGGAGAATTACCATTGATGATATTGTAGATTTCATAAAAGAAGAGGCAGAGAAAGATTACCAAATGGCTGCAGGTATTTTGCAAGATGTAGAAGCAGATGATAGTATTATAGACCTTACAAAAGCACGCTTGCCTTGGCTTGTTTTAGGGCTTTTAGGAGGACTAGGAAGTGTGTATATCATGAGAGGTTTTGATGAAGCTCTTGCAACACATGTAGAACTCTTTTTCTTTACCCCTCTAATTGCTGCCATGGCAGGAAACGTTGGTGTTCAATCAAGTGCTATTATTGTACAGGGTTTGGCCAATGATAATGTAAAAGGAAGTCTATTTAAAAGGCTCCTCAAAGAAGTGGGTCTTGCCTTAATTAACGGTCTGGCTCTTGGGCTGTTGGTTATTTTATTTGGTGTACTCTCTGGGATGGATCAAAAACTTGCATTTACCATTGCTATTTCTATGCTGTTGGTTATTATAGTTGCCGCCTTAGTAGGCACGTTTGTTCCTATTATTTTAGACAAAAAAGGGATTGACCCCGCCATTGCAACAGGGCCATTTATAACGACAAGTAATGATATTTTTGGTATTTTTCTATTCTTTTTTATTGCTAAAATGATTTTAAACTTCTAGAGCCTTCTGCGAGAGCGGCTAAAGTACTTCTAAAATAGTAGTACCTTGTTTGGTAAACAAAAAATCAAAAAATGCAGCCAATTAACATCCAACAAAAATTTAGCAAATTTAATAAACAATGGCACCCACACCAAATTGCTGTTGTAGATGACATGCAGGTAATACTGGCCAAAATCCAAGGAGTTTTTATATGGCATACCCATGAAGATCAAGACGAGTTGTTTTTTGTGCAAAAGGGAGTGTTAGAAATGCATTTTAGAGATAAAATAGAGCTTGTAAAAGAAGGTGAGATTATTGTGGTTCCTAAAGGCGTGGAACATTGCCCACAAAGCCATACAGACCAAGAGGTCCATGTCTTACTTTTTGAAAAACTAAACACCAAGCATACGGGAAACCTGCAGCATGAAAAAACACAAACAAAATACCCAAAAATTTAATCTTTAGGTAACCTAACCATTGTCATAGATCAATATATACTAAGTACCTTTGGCATTATTTAATTGAAAATGAAAATACTTCATCTAGACCAAAATCACCCCTTACTCATTGAGCAACTTAGTCAAGCTGGCTTTGATTGTGTAGCAGATTATACGTCTTCAAAAGTAGCCGTTGAGAAGGTCATTGCCAACTACGATGGTATCGTTATTAGAAGCAGGTTTAAAATAGACAGACAGTTTCTAGAGGCTGCAACCAACTTAAAATTTATAGCGCGTGTAGGTGCTGGACTAGAAAGTATTGACACTCCATACGCTAATAAGAAAAATATCAAAACCATAGCGGCTCCACAAGGCAACAAAAATGCTGTTGGAGAACATGCCTTAGGCATGCTGTTATCACTCTTTAATAAATTAAATAGTGCGGATAGAGAAGTAAAAAACGGATGCTGGAATAGAGAATCTAATCGAGGGCTTGAAATAGAAGCAAAAACCATAGGTCTTATTGGCTATGGCAACATGGGCCGCTCTTTTGCCAAAAAATTAAAAGGCTTTAATTGCAGAGTACTATGTTATGATATTAAGCAAGAAGTAGGCAATAAAAACGCCAAGCAAGTATCCCTAAAAATACTTCAAGAGCAGGCAGATGTGGTGAGTCTTCACACCCCTTGGACACCTCAAACCAACCAAATGATAGACGCTGGCTTTATTGCTGGGTTTAAAAAACCCTTTTGGCTTATCAATACCGCAAGAGGAAAAAGCGTGGTGACCAAAGCATTGGTTGCTGGTTTAAAAAGCAAAAAAATACTAGGTGCAGGACTGGATGTTTTGGAGTATGAAAAAGCATCTTTTGAAACACTTTTTACCAACACTATACCACAAGAATTTAAAGAACTTCTAGCGATGGACAATGTTATTTTAAGCCCACATGTTGCGGGATGGACACTTGAGAGTAAGGAGAAATTAGCTCAAGTTATTGTAAATAAAATACTGCGCGCTTTTAAAGATGCGTAAGGCCATTACCAGACAGCAATAAGACTATTGACCAAAAAAGAAACCTATGACAACAGAAGAGTTTTTTAACACCCTACACAAGCATCCAGAAAAGTCCTTGCTGTTTCAATACATGCCAGGACAACTAGTAGGAGCCAACTATCATATCACAGAGGTAAAACACATTACGGTAGACTCTGTAGATTGCGGCGCAAGAACAGATGCCTGGAAAGAGACCATCATACAGCTTTGGGAAAGTCCTTCTGAAATTGGAAAGACAGATTTTATGTCTTGCAGTAAAGCACTAGATATCTTAACAACCGTTGGAGCAATGAAACCCTATACCAAAAACAGCGAAGTGCGTTTTGAATATAGCAATGCATTGTTTCATACCGCTCAATTATTTGTAACAAGTCTTGAGATTCATGGAAGCAATTTAATGCTACAACTAGCTACTCAAAAAACAGCTTGTAAAGCAGAAGATATTTGCGGGGTTCCACAAGCCACAAATACGCAACCCCAAGCAAACACTTGTGCTCCAGAAAGTGGTTGCTGTTAAGAGGTATGGGCTAGCCTATTTAAAGAGCTTAAAAAACTTTTAAGACTTAAAAAAATATGAAAAACATACTCGTGCTCTGTACAGGAAATAGTTGCCGAAGCCAAATGGCAGATGGGTATTTACAACAAATGCTTGGGGATAAAGCAAGCATCTATAGCGCAGGGATAGAAACCCATGGCATTAACCCTGGAGCATTAGCTACCATGAAAAAAGAGGGTATTGATATTTCTGGTCATACCTCAAACAATGTAAATGAATACCAAAATATAGATTGGCATTATATTATAACAGTTTGTGATCATGCCTTTGAAAACTGTCCATTTATTGCAGCGCCAAATGCACTACGCATGCACCATAATTTTTATGACCCATCAAGGTTTAAAGGTACCCCCGAGCAAACTCAGGTTGCTTTTGCAAGAGCAAGAGAAGAAATAAAAGAATATTGTCATGAGTTTACTGCCAAATACTTTTAAATTTTAGCGATTTTCTTTCTAACCCAAGACCAAAACTTCAACCTAATATTATGTTAACTATCCAATACCCATAGTAAATAACGTTGAATTAGGTCAAGCAAAAATTTAATTAAAAGGCATCGTCTCTACTCTTTAATAACCAACTGTACCGTTTCTCTGCTCTCTTGTTTTAATAAAACTTCTCGATGTTGAAGTACCGACTTCACATCCTTTGAAGAAGCATGCCGTATGGTATACAGTGTGACGCTCTCATTCCAACTCACTCTAAAGGTAGATCTTAATGATGATAACAATACATCTAGATTGTTGTATTTATTATCAACAACTACTGAGAAACTAATGGCGGAGTTTTGAATTAATGCTACCTTCATTTTATAGGTGTCTAGCAAAATAAAAATATCGCTAATGTTTTTTTCTACAATAAAACTAAAATCAAGAGACGATAAAGACAATAGTACTTGATTTCTCTTTAAAATAAAACACGAGGTGTGTGGGTCTAATGCAACACCTTTACCCACACAAGTACCTGGGCTCATTGGGTCATAGAAAGATTTTACAAATAATGGTATTTCTTTTCTTTGCAATGGTTGTATTGTTTTAGGATGTATAATTGAGGCACCATAAAAAGCCAACTCGATGGCTTCTCTATAAGAAATATGGTGCAACAAGGTGGTGCTTTTAAAATACCGCGGGTCTGCATTTAAAACGCCGGGAACATCTTTCCAGATAGTAACACTTGTTGCGTTAAGGCAGTAGGCTAAAATGGCTGCTGTATAATCACTTCCTTCTCTACCAAGGGTTGTTGTAAAATTATTGGTGTCTTCTGCGCCTAAAAAACCTTGAGTAATTGTAATTCCAGTGGCAGGAATGTTCTTTATGATTTGCTGTTGGGTGGTTTTCCAATCTACGGTAGCATCTCTAAAGACAGTATCTGTGGCAATGCACGTGCGTATATCTATCCAGTTATTTTTTATAGATACCTGTTCTAAATATGCTGCAATAATAGCTGTAGAAAGCAGTTCTCCATAGCCTACAACTTGATCATATACATAGGCATGGTTGGTGGATTTGTTAGTCTTTAAAAAAGAAGATAGCTCTTGCAACAAGGCGTCTATCTGTTTAAAAATAGGTGCGCTGTCATGGGTAAATACACCACTAGCAATAGAGGTATGATATGCCTTAATATCTTCTATAGCCTCTTTTACCTTTGTTGGTTCTTTAAAATAGCAGGTTACAACATCCTCTAGTGCATTGGTCATTTTTCCCATGGCAGAGACTACAATTACCAAATTAGCATGCCCCGTTTGTTGTAAAACAGTTGCTACATTTTTAACTCCTTCGGCATCTTTTACCGAAGCTCCTCCAAATTTAAATACATTCATAGTGTTTTTCACAAAGCTGAAATTTTAGTTTAACTCCTTGGTTTTAGAAAATGAGACAGTCCTTCTTCATCAAATTGAACCAAATACCATTCTTTTAAAAGCTTGGCACCTGTTTTTTCGTAAAATTGTATGGCGGGGGTATTCCAACTTAACACAACCCACTCTACTCTTTTTACACCAAAAGAGTTTGCGTATTCTAGCACACGTGTATAAAGTGCCATGCCAATGCCCAAGCCTCTTTTAGACTCACTAACAATTAAATCTTCTAAATGAACCGTACGGCCACTCCAGGTAGAAAATCTAAAATAGCATAATGCCATGCCCACAATAACTCCATCCCATTGTGAAACAAAACAAGTAAATAAGGGTTGTTCTCCAAAACCCTCAGAGACTAATGTTTGCAGAGTAATGCGCACTGCATCTGGCTGCTTCTCATACACAGCAAGCTCTTTTATAAGCTCAAGTACTCGAGGCATATCTGCTTCAATAGCTTCTCTTACAACAACACCCATAATTTCTAGTTTTGATACACAAATATCGGTTCAATTTCTTAAAAAAAGCGATATTTGTGCTAAATTCATTGAACAACACGCCATGGCAAATAAAAACAAAACACTAGGAGAGTTTATTATAGAAAATCAAACCGAATTTAAATACTCATCGGGAGAGCTTTCTAGGCTTATTAATTCTATACGTCTTGCAGCAAAAGTAGTAAACCATGAGGTAAACAAAGCTGGTTTGGTAGATATCTTAGGAACGGCTGGAGAAACTAACGTGCAGGGAGAAGATCAACAAAAACTAGATATCTATGCCAATGATGTGTTTATTAAAACCTTGACCAATAGAGAAATTGTTTGTGGTATTGCCAGTGAAGAAGAAGATGACTTTATTACCATTGCAGGTAGAAATGAAAAAAACGATAACAAATATATTGTCTTAATCGATCCTTTAGACGGGTCTTCTAATATAGATGTTAATGTTTCTGTAGGTACTATTTTTTCAATTTATAGAAGAATCACTCCAGAGGGAACTCCTGTAACGATAGATGATTTTTTACAGCCAGGAAACAAACAAGTAGCTGCAGGGTATATAGTATACGGCACCTCGACCATGATTGTATACTCTACAGGACATGGCGTGAATGGGTTTACCTTAAACCCAGCCATTGGAACCTATTACCTATCGCATCCTAACATGCAATTTCCAGAAGACGGAACTATTTACTCTGTAAATGAAGGGAATTATGTGCATTTCCCACAGGGTGTAAAAGACTATATAAAGTATTGCCAAAAAGAAGAAGAAGATAGACCATATACATCAAGATATATTGGCTCTTTAGTCTCAGACTTTCATAGAAACATGATCAAAGGAGGTATTTACATGTATCCAAATACATCAAAAGATCCAAAAGGAAAATTACGTTTATTGTATGAATGCAATCCTATGGCTTACATAGCAGAGCAATCTGGAGGAAAGGCCAGTGACGGTTTTACAAGAATTCTAGACATCAAACCTACAGAGTTGCACCAACGTGTTCCTTTTTTCTGCGGAAGTAAAAACATGGTGGCCAAAGCAGAGAGCTTTATGAAAAAGGCATAAATACGCCTTGTTTTTTATAAAAAGGTTTTAAGGGAATTTACGAATCACTCCCTACACCAACCAACAACTTATAGTGCGTTATTAATAATATGTTGTACCACCTCTGGGTTTAACAGTGTAGAAATATCTCCCAAATTATCGATTTCTTTTTGGGCAATTTTTCTAAGGATGCGACGCATTATTTTTCCACTTCGTGTTTTAGGCAACCCTTGTGTAAATTGAATTTTATTAAGTTTTGCAATAGGTCCAATTTCTAGACTAATAATGTCATTTATCTCTAGACGCAATTCATCTTCGTTTTTACCTGCTGCATTTTTTAAGCTCACATACCCGTATAATGCTGTTCCTTTTATGTGGTGTGGAAATCCAACCACAGCACTTTCTGCAACCAAAGGATGTTGGTTAATCGCATCCTCAATTGGGGCAGTTCCTAAATTATGCCCAGAGACTATAATAACATCATCTACCCTACCCGTAATTCTATAATTACCATCAGCATCGCGCAGAGCGCCATCACCGGTGAAATAGAAATTTTTAAAGGCAGAGAAATAGGTTTCTTTATAGCGCTTGTGATTTCCATAAATACTTCGCGCCATAGAAGGCCATGGATAGCTAATACATAACTTTCCTTGGGCCTTTGGGTGGGTAAGCTCCTGGCCAGTATCATCCATCAAGGCAAGTCTAATTCCTGGCATAGCTTTGGTTGCATAGGTTGGAATTGCCTTTGTAATACCTGGCAAAGAAGTAATCATAATACCGCCTGTTTCTGTTTGCCACCAAGTATCTACAATTGGGGCATTATTTTTTCCGATATGATCATCATACCAATGCCATGCCTCTTCATTGATGGGCTCTCCAACAGTGCCTAATACTTTTAAAGAAGAAAGATCATGTTTCTCTACCAAGGCTAAAGATTCCTTGGCAAGTGCTCTAATTGCCGTAGGTGCTGTGTAAAATTGATTGACCTTGTGTTTTGCAATCACCTCCCAAAAACGTCCTGCATCTGGATATGTTGGTACGCCTTCAAACATCAACGAAGTCGCTCCATTTGCCAGGGGGCCATATACAATATAACTATGCCCTGTAACCCACCCAATATCTGCGGTACACCAATACACGTCCTGTTCTTGGTATTGAAATACGTTTTGAAACGAGAACGCACTGTATACCATATACCCAGCGGTAGTGTGCACCATTCCTTTGGGTTTTCCAGTAGAGCCAGAGGTATATAAAATAAATAAAGGATCTTCTGCGTCCATAATTTCTGGGGCGCATACTTCAGAGGCTAAAGCCAGCAAGGGCTCCATCCAGTAATCACGGTGTGCTACTAAGGTTATTTCAGAGGCAATTCTTTGCACGATTAATACGGTTTCTACTCCCTTACAATCTAACAAAGCAGCATCAACAATACTTTTTAGGTCTATGGTTTTAGCCCCTCGATAAGAACCATCACTGGTAATCACCATTTTACAATCGCAGTCATTAATACGGGTAGCTAATGCTGTAGATGAAAACCCGGCAAATACCACAGAATGAACCGCTCCAATACGAGCACAAGCAAGCACAGCGATTGCTAGTTCTGGAATCATAGGCAAATACAAACACACGCGGTCTCCTTTTTGTATGCCCTTACCCTTTAGCACGTTGGCCATTTTACAGACACGCGTATAAAGCGCCTGGTAACTAATTGGCTCACAGGGTTTTGATGGGTCATTTGGCTCAAAAAGCAAGGCGGTTTTTGAACCCCGAGTGGCCAAATGCCTATCGATACAATTTACTGTAATATTTAATTTAGCGCCTTTAAACCATGTTACTTCTGGAATGGATAAATCATATTCCAACACAGTATCCCAAGGCTTCATCCATTCAAAATTTTCACGGGCAATCGTATCCCAAAAATCATGTGGAGATTTGGTTGCCTGATGACAAGCTTCTGTATATGCCTCAGGAGATGGTATGTGATAATGATTTTTCATGAACTGGAAATTTAAAAACAGGAAGGTACCTATTTTTTAAATTTATATTAAAAATGGGTCCCACTATTTTAGTGTAACTTTAGCCCAATATAATAGCTTTAAAAACATCTCCCCTTTTGAAAAAATTACTACAAGTGCTTAATATCATATTTTTTATTGGCACTATTTACATAAACTATGCCTCTAGCGCCGGGGTGTTTAATAACACAACGCAAGGCTCGATAAGCGCCAAATACCAAACTCTTTTTACGCCAGCAAGCTATGCCTTTTCTATTTGGGGTGTTATTTACCTATTGCTTTTGGGGTTTATTATATACCAATCTAGGAGTCTGTTTGTAAGAGTGCGCGACGATGCGTTTATAGCGAAGACAGGATGGTGGTTTGTTTTAAGTTGCACCGCAAACAGTCTTTGGTGTTACTTGTTCGTCTGTGACTACATCCTGCTATCTACCGTTGTTATATTCTTTATTTTATATTGCTTGCTTCAAATTATAATAAGAAACCGCATGGAGCTCTGGGACGCACCGCTTTCAACCATTGCTTTTTTGTGGTGGCCATTTATTATTTATAGTGGTTGGCTTACGGTAGCTTGTATTGCAAACGTTACCATATACCTCACCAAAATTGGCTGGGAAGGCTGGGGTATTTCACCTCAACGATGGACGCTGTTTATCATAGGGGTTGCCACCTTAATAAATTTGGTTATAACCTGGAAAAGAAACATGCGAGAATTCGCATTAGTTGGCGCATGGGGGCTTATCGCTATAGGCGTTGCAAACTCGGGAAGCTTTGATGTCATCAAACTAATGGCATATGGTTGCGGGGGCGTTTTAATTTTAAGCAGCAGTATTCACGGGTTTAAAAATAGAGCAACCAATCCTGTAGGCAAACTTCTTGAAACAAATGAAAAACAGCATTAAATGTTTAAATAAATCATAAGGCCCTTTGTGAGCATCTACCTTTGGTTTATTTTTGTATTCTATGAGCAAAAAAATTGTTCGCTCTCTCTTTAGAGAGTCTTCTGCTTTAGCAGCATTAAAAACCCAGCTTACACATCAAAGCAGGGATAATTGCGTGGTGTCTGGACTCCTTGGCAGTGCCCTATCTATTAGTATTGCTGAAATGTTCAAGGATACAGCAGTCCCATTTTTGTTGATACTAAATGATAAAGAAGAGGCTGCCTATCACCTTAATGACTTAGAGAACATCCTTGGAGATGATAGTGTTCTATTCTATCCCGGAAGTTACCGAAGACCTTATCAAATTGAAGAAACAGACAATGCTAATGTCTTGTTGCGCAGTGAGGTTTTAAACCGCATTAACTCTAGAAAAAAACCAGCACTTATTGTTACCTACCCCGAAGCACTCTTTGAGAAAGTAGTAACTAAAAAAGAGCTGGATAAAAATACCTTGAAAATTTCGGTAGGAGAAAACGTATCGATTGACTTTGTAAACGAAGTTTTGTTTGAGTACAGCTTTAAACGGGTAGATTTTGTAACAGAACCTGGAGAGTTCTCTGTTCGTGGTGGTATTCTAGATGTATTCTCTTTTAGCAATGATGAGCCATATAGGGTAGAGTTTTTTGGAGATGACGTAGACAGTATTCGGGCTTTTGATGTTGAAACTCAACTATCGCTGGAGCAATTAAAAAAGATTTCTATCATCCCGAATGTAGAAAATAAAATGATGGAAGAAAACAGAGAGAGTTTTCTAAAATATATCTCTAGCAAGACCATCATCTGCCTTAAAAATGAAGACATATTAAGTGGTGCAATAGATACCCTTTTTGCAAAGGCTACAGAGGCATTTAACAATGCAAAAGCAGAAGTTAAAATGATTACTCCAACTGAGTTGTTTTGCACCTCTACCTTGCTAAAAAAGCAATTGTCTAGTTTTAAAAGAATTACACTAGCGGCCAGTAACCCTCACGGCTTAAGAGAAAAAGCAGCTAAAACACCAACAGAAGAACTGTCAAACAGAATAGCCTTTAACACCAAACCACAGCCATCTTTTAACAAGCAGTTTGATTTACTTATTGAAAATTTAAATCAAAACACAGAAAACGGATACACCAATTACATTTTTTGTAGCAGTGATCAACAAGCCAAACGTTTTCAAGATATTTTTGCAGATGCTAAGGGGCATGTAACACAAATTGAAACAGTTGTTTTTCCTCTCTACCAAGGGTTTATAGATCATGAAAGCAAACATATTTGTTATACAGATCATCAAGTTTTTGAACGCTATCATAAATTTAGTCTCAAAAATGGCTATGCTAAAAAACAAGCCATTACCCTTAAAGAATTAACAAATCTCGTTGTGGGTGATTATGTAACTCATATTGACCACGGTATTGGAAAATTTGGAGGATTGCAAAAAATTGAAGTGGAGGGCAAGCAACAAGAGGCCATTAAATTAATTTATGGAGAACGCGATATCTTATATCTAAGCATTCACTCTTTACATAAAATTTCAAAATACAATGGTAAAGACGGCACCCTACCAAAGATTTACAAGCTAGGAAGTGCTGCCTGGAAGAAACTAAAACAAAAAACAAAAGCAAGAGTAAAGCATATTGCGTTTAACTTGATAGAATTATACGCAAAGAGAAGGCTACAAAAAGGGTTTCAATATGACCCAGACAGTTATTTACAACATGAACTAGAGTCTAGTTTTATGTTTGAGGACACGCCAGACCAATCTACAGCAACAGCAGATATAAAAGCAGACATGGAGAGCCCGCGCCCAATGGATAGGCTTATATGTGGGGATGTAGGCTTTGGAAAAACAGAGGTTGCAGTTCGCGCTGCCTTTAAAGCAGTCGATAATGGAAAGCAAGTTGCAATATTAGTGCCTACTACTATTTTAGCATTTCAGCACTTTAGGACCTTTAGTGAACGCCTAGAAAACATGCCCGTAAAAGTAGATTACCTAAATCGTTTTAGAACCACTAAGGAACGCAAAAATGTCTTAGAAAATTTAAAAGACGGAAGGCTTGATATTGTTATTGGAACCCATCAATTGGTAAGTAAAGCAATCGAGTTTAAGGACCTTGGTTTGCTCATTATTGATGAAGAGCAAAAATTTGGTGTAGCCGTAAAAGACAAACTTAAAACCATTAAAGAAAACGTAGACACCCTAACATTAACCGCTACTCCTATACCCAGAACACTGCAGTTTTCATTAATGGCGGCGAGAGATTTGAGTGTGATTACTACACCTCCACCCAACAGGTATCCAGTTGAGACAAACGTAATACGTTTTGGAGAAGAGATCATTAGAGACGCCATTAGGTATGAAATATCTAGAGGTGGGCAGACATTCTTTGTACACAACCGTATCGAAAATATTAAAGAAGTTGCGGGCATGATACAGCGCCTAGTTCCTGATGCTAAAATAGGCATTGGCCATGGCCAATTGGAAGGTAAAAAACTAGAGGCGCTTATGCTTGGGTTTATGAATAATGAATTTGATGTATTGGTCGCTACAACTATTATAGAAAGCGGCCTAGATGTAAGTAATGCAAATACCATTTTTATAAATAATGCAAATAATTTTGGACTAAGTGATCTACATCAAATGCGAGGTCGTGTGGGTAGAAGCAATAAAAAAGCATTCTGTTATTTCATTACACCGCCCTATTCTGCGATGACAGATGATGCTAGAAAACGTATTACGGCACTAGAACAGTTTAGTGATTTAGGTAGCGGTATTAATATTGCAATGAAAGATCTCGAGATTCGAGGAGCTGGAGATTTATTAGGCGGAGAACAAAGTGGTTTTATAAATGAAATTGGGTTTGAAACCTACCAAAAAATACTCGCCGAAGCCATAGAAGAACTCAAAGAGAAGGAGTTTAAAGACCTTTATGAGGATACAGATAAAGACCTTAAAAACAAAACTTTTGTAAAAGAGGTTAATATAGATACAGATTTTGAATTGTTATTTCCCGACGATTATGTTAATAATATTACAGAAAGGTTAAACCTCTATACCAAGCTTAATAAAATTAAGGAGGAAACAGAGCTGCTCAAATTTCAAAAAGCACTAGAAGACCGTTTTGGAGAGCTTCCAAAAGAGGTTTTTGCGTTGCTAGATAGTGTGCGTATTAAGTGGATTGCCATGTCCATAGGCCTGGAACGTGTTATCATGAAACAAGGACGTTTTATTGGCTACTTTATTAGTGACCAGCAGAGTGATTTTTATCAAACAGAAGCCTTTTCTAGCGTTTTAAAATTTGTACAAACACACCCACAGCATGTGAAAATGACAGAAAAAAATACACGCAATGGACTACGGTTATTACTCAGCATAGAAAAGACACCCTCTGTTTCTAAGGCGCTAGAAATACTCCAACACATATTGGCATAAGCCAGTATTTTTGTACTTGCTAAAAATGATAAAATGCATCTTCAAAATGTGATATCTGTTCCGTATTTTTATTTTTGATAATAGCTAGAATATCAAACCTAGCCTCTAAGAAAATCTCATTTAAAATCAAATATTGATTTGCAGCTTTAACCAAAAGTTTTATTTTTTCTGATGTCACAAAAGTCTGTGGGTCTCCAAAAAAGGCACTATTTCTTGTTTTAACCTCTACAATAATAATTTGATTGTCTTTTTGGGCAATGATGTCTATTTCTGCTTTCTGGAACCTCCAGTTTCTCTCTAAGATTACATACTTATTTACTAGTAAATAGCTTACAGCGAGAACCTCCCCTAAGCGGCCTAAATCGTTATGCGATGCCATTTTTTTAAGAGTTAAAGTTTTACGTATAATTGGGGAGTACTACTGTTATAAAAGTAGCAATTTTCATTATATAAACAAGAAATTGGCATGGGCAAGATCAAAGAAGCCCTCTTTTTTTATAGAGATTAGCGTAACCCTACTAAATATACCTTAGCCTTAGGTATTTATCGCTAACATCTAGGTGTACCTCTTTGCCTAATACCAGGGCTGTATTATCCTCAATGTGGCCTGCTGGAAAATGAAAACAAACTGGGTAATCATAGCCATTAACCGCTTCTAAAATAATTTCAATAACTGTTTTTCCAAATGGGATGCTATTATCCCGCATATCACTCATACCTCCTACTATTAGACCCGCTAGATTTTTAAGGCGCCCGCTTCGCTTTAAGTTTTGTATCATTCTATCTATATGATATACCATTTCATCAAGATCTTCAAGAAACAAAACCTTGCCTTGCCAATCTCCTTCAGAAGGGCTATCTATAATACTGTAAAGCACAGATAAGTTGCCTCCAATTAATGTTCCCGTAGCTGTTCCAAACCTTGCATGTAAGGGGTCTTGAACTGGCCAGGTAATGCTGTTGTTTTTTCCAAAGAGGGCTTCTTGTAATGTGTCTTGTGAGGTTTTTGATTTTTTTTCAATATCCAAACACATTTGCCCATGAATGGTGGGTATATTAAACTTATTTATATGGCTATGCAAAACCGTAACATCGCTGTAGCCAACTAGCCATTTTGGATGCTGTACAAACTTAGTGAAGTCAAGCAAATCGATCATGCGTATGGTGCCATACCCGCCACGAGCACACCAAATAGCCTTTATCATTGGGTTGTCGAGCGCGTCTTGAAAATCTTGTGCTCGCAAGGCATCATCTCCAGCATATTGATGTTTTTCTGCTCCTATGGTTTTTCCTAGATGCACTTCTAAGCCCATTTTTTTAGCAAATAAGATCGCCGGCACTAATTCTTCTTTTGATATTTTTCTAGCCGTTGAAACAATTGCTATGGTGTCACCTTTCTTAAGGTTTTTTGGTTGTGTCTGAGGCAAATTGCTGAGTTTTAATGCACTAAAAATGAAACTTTTAAGTTATATTTAGATCATAACTATCAAGTGTATTATAAAAGTACACATGATTTCCCAAAATTGCACCATTAAAATTATGTTTTATGGAAATTACTACCAACCCACCTTGTAATATTGCAACACTTAACCCCTATATTCCAACGGGGTCAAGCCCATGGAGCTCTCAAAAAATAAAACACATTTACAGACGTCTTGCCTATGGTGCTAATCTAGACACCGTAGATGAAGGGCTTTTGTTTACCCCTGAAACGCTTATAGACACTATTGTAGACACCGCGGCTGGTTTAGCTCAAACACCAGCGCCACCCTGGGGGTATTTTGCATTAAGCAACTTTACCAGTTTTGAAATAGAAAACCCTAATTTTATAAATGAATGGGCTTTACAAACAGCCAACGACACTATTCAAGATGGTCTTAGAGGTAGGCTCACTATGTTTTGGATGAATCATTTTGTAACTAAGCTTGAAACGTATAACTATTCTCCATATATGTTTCAGTATTATAATTTAATGCAGACCTATTCTTTAGGTAATTTTAAAGAATTTGTAAGGGCTATAGGCACTAATTCTACAATGCTAATCTTCCTTAATGGGTTTGAAAACACCAACAACAACCCAAATGAAAATTATGCAAGAGAGCTTTTCGAATTATTCACCTTAGGTGAAAACAACAACTATACACAGCAAGATATTTTAGAAGCCTCTAGAGCATTAACAGGATATAATCATTGGGATGAGCCTGGTGCCCAAATACATTTTGATGATAGCACCTGGGATGAAAATCCTAAAACTATTTTTGGATCTGAAGAAATCTACACCTATGACGAGCTCATCGACACACTTTTTGAACTTAGAGAAACCGAAATCGCGCAATTTATTTGCACCAAACTTTACAAATTTTTTGTAAGTAATGAATACGATGTTATCACACAACAGGATATTATAAATCCTTTAGCACAAACACTTGTAAATGCTAACTTTGAGATGATCCCCATGCTGAAGCAACTTTTTAAAAGTGACCACTTTTTTGATGAACATGCAATTGGTGTTATTATTAAAAGTCCTTATGACACTATTTTTACATATATCAATGAAAGCAACTTCTATTATGACGACAGCATGATGGGAGGTATAAAACACTTTGCGGGTATTATAGGACAAAGGTTGTATGATCCGCCAGATGTTTCTGGTTGGCAGCGTGACGAAGCTTGGATTAATTCATCAACCCTTACAGGGCGTTGGCAAATAATGAAATTCCTACATAATCACTTATATGGTGAAGGATTGCAGGGCTCTTTTATAGATCTTGCTCGAGCTTTATCTAGCGATAGCAATGACCCTTACGTCATTACCAGGGCTATTGTGGATTTCTTTATGTCTAAAGAATTATTTACAGCGTCTGATTATGACATTGCGACCACCATTTTAAAATGGGAAGTACCTCAAAATTATTATGATGAAGGCTTTTGGAATCTAGACTGGGAATATGCTCCCTACCAAGTGTATTTACTGCTTATCCACATGACTAAAATGCCCGAATTTCAACTTAAATAATACTGCTATGCCTACCAATGTTAATCATTCCGCAAAAGAAACCAAAGATGCTAAAGACCTCCATGACCAAGAACATGCCACTTGGAATCGTCGTTCCTTTATCCAGGCACTAGGACTAGCTGGAGCGGGCAGTATGATGCTAGGGGGCACTAATGTAAGTGCAACGGCACCCTCACCATTATCTGTTGCACTGTCCCAAACAGAAAATGATAATATCCTTGTAATCATTCGCCTTAAAGGAGGAAACGACGGACTTAACACCATTGTTCCCGTATATGATTATGACACCTATGCAAATTTACGCCCAACCATATACCATCATCAAAATGACCTTCTAGCACTAAGTCCAGATTTTTCATTACCTAATTACATGAACCCTTTAGAATCTGTTTGGGGAGATGGTAATATGAAGGTAATTCACGGGGTTGGATATCCAACACAAAATTTGTCTCACTTTAGATCCAGTGATATTTGGGCTTCAGCAGATGCAATAAACGTTGAGCCTACAGGGTGGTGGGGTCGCTACTTTGAAGACTTATACCCAGATTATTTAATCAACCCGCCAGCGGCCCCTCCAGCCATACAAATTGGTAGTATTGGCAATCTTGTTTTTGATGGTTCAGATAATAATTATGCCTTCTCTGTAGCAAATCCAGAGCAATTAGCCAGTGTAGCAGAAAGTGGCAACCTACATGATGTTGTTACTATTCCTGAATGTGTGTACGGAGACAAGCTACTATTCATGCGTGCCGCGGCTAATATAACATTTACATATGCAGGAGTTATTAATGATGCCTATATGGCCTCCACCAACGAAGCTCCATACACTGAAAACTCCCTATCAAACCAACTTGCAATCATTGCTAGAATGATCAAAGGAGGACTGGGTACCAAAGTCTACATGGTGTCATTAGATGGCTTTGATACACATGCCAATCAAGTTGAAAAGCATAGAGCATTACAAGAAGACTTAGCGAGTTCCATAAAAAACTTTTATGATGACCTGGCACCTGCAGGATATGATGATAAAGTATTAGGAATGACTATATCGGAGTTTGGTCGTCGTCCTTATGAAAACGGATCTAATGGAACAGATCACGGAGCTGCATCTCCCACAATGTTATTTGGCGCGGGTCTTAACGGAAGTGGCTTTGTAGGAGAACACCCAGATCTAGATGCTGGTGCCTGGGATGTCAATAGCAATTTGGTACCCTCTACAGACTTTAGAGATGTATATGCTAGTGTTTTAACAGATTGGTTTTGTTTAGATCCTAGTGTAGTAAACACTATTTTATTGAATGACAACTATGAAACTCTTGATCTTGGGCTTAATTGTCAAGGATTGGGTCGTCAAGACTTTGGAAACATCAGTAACTTTACCCATGTCCCTACCTATAGAAATAACCGCACCTATATTGAAATTAAAATCGAAGACACGGCACACTTAGACATTAAACTATTTAATATCTTAGGGCAAGAAGTGGCAACATTAAATAGTGAGATTTTATATCCTGGCAAACACATCATTGATGTAAAAGCCACAGCAAATATGAGATTAGCTCTTGGGCAATATATCTACAGGATTAACACAAGAGGTCAATTTTACAGTAAGAGTATTATTATTAAGTAATCCATTTCTATTTAGACTAGGCAATAACACTTCATAAAAACCAACCTTTCTTTACATTCGCTTAAATGCTGGATGCTATTTACATTCTTATCAAATTTCCGAAGATAAAATCGTTATTTTTGTAGCACAAACTTTTGTCAAAACAATATGAGCCAAGATCCAAAAAGATATACGATAACCGCTGCATTACCTTACACCAATGGCCCTGTACACATTGGTCATTTAGCAGGTGTATATGTGCCAGCAGATATTTATGCGCGTTTTCAACGCATGCAAGGAAAAGATGTAGCCTTTGTGTGTGGTAGTGATGAGCATGGTGTACCTATCACTATTAAGGCCAAAAAAGAAGGAATTACACCACAACAAGTAGTGGATAAATACAACGGTATTATAAAGCAGTCTTTCGAAGATTTTGGAATTTCTTTTGATAATTATTCTCGCACATCTGCTAAGATACACCATGATACCGCTAGCGATTTTTTCAAAAAATTATACAGTGAAGGAAAGTTTTTGGAAGAGGTTACAGAGCAATTGTATGATGCAGAAGCAAACCAGTTTTTAGCAGATAGATTTGTGGTGGGTACCTGCCCAAAATGTGGCAATGAAGAAAGTTATGGAGACCAGTGTGAAAACTGTGGGACATCGCATAATGCAACAGACCTGATCAACCCAAAAAGTGCTATTACGGGAGCCGTCCCTTCAGTAAAAGAAACCAAACATTGGTTTTTACCTCTAGATCAATATGAGCCATTTTTAAAAGAATGGATTCTGGATAGTCATAAAAAAGATTGGAAAACCAATGTATATGGACAATGTAAATCCTGGATTGATGACGGCCTACGGCCACGTGCTGTTACACGTGATTTAGACTGGGGTATTCCAGTTCCTGCGCCAGATGCAGAAGGAAAAGTACTTTATGTATGGTTTGACGCACCTATTGGTTATATCTCGGCAACCAAGCAGTGGGCTGCCAGAGAAGGGAAAGATTGGGAGCCATACTGGAAAGATAAAGACACTAAATTATTGCATTTTATAGGGAAAGATAATATCGTTTTTCATTGTATTATTTTTCCAAGTATGCTGAAAGCAGACGGTAGTTATATTCTACCTAACAATGTGCCTGCTAATGAGTTTTTAAATCTAGAGGGAAATAAAATATCTACTTCAAAAAATTGGGCTGTATGGCTGCATGAATACTTAGAAGATTTCCCAGGACAGCAAGACGTGATGCGTTATGTCTTAACAGCAAATGCACCAGAGACAAAAGACAATGACTTTACATGGGCAGATTTTCAAGCTAGAAACAACAATGAGTTGGTGGCTATCTTCGGAAATTTTATAAACCGAGTAACCGTGTTAACACACAAATATTATGAAGGTGTTGTGCCTACACCTAGTGATCTTTTGCAGATCGATGAAAAAACCTTGGATACATTAAGAGCCTATCCAGCCGTAATTGAAAGTTCTATAGAGCGGTACCGCTTTAGAGAAGCACAACAAGAACTCATGAATGTAGCTCGTTTGGGTAATAAATACTTGGCAGAACAGGAGCCTTGGAAAACTATTAAGACAGATGAGCAACGCACCAAAACAGTTATGTACGTTGCACTTCAAATTGCATCTGCATTGGCCATTTTAAGTGAGCCTTTTTTACCACACACTTCAAAAAAGTTGAGAGACATGCTACACCTGAGTACAAGAAAAGTCGAAAATGCTCTACAATGGGGTGATGTTGCTGCTAAAGAAGATCTAATCGCTGCAGGACATACCATACATAAAAATGAACTCCTTTTTAGTAAAATTGAAGACACGCAAATACAAGCACAAATGGACAAACTAGCTGCTAGTAAATTAGAAAACGAGATTGCTAACAAAGAAATGACTCCTCAAAAAGACACCTGCACCTTTGATGACTTTACAAAATTGGATCTGCGTGTTGGAACTATTGTTGAGGCAGAAAAAATGCCTAAAACTAAAAAATTATTGGTATTAAAAGTTGATACTGGGTTGGATGTACGCACCATTGTCTCTGGAATTGCAGAAAGTTTCACTCCAGAAGATATTATAGGAAAGAGGGTAACGGTTTTGGTAAATCTAGCACCAAGGGCATTACGAGGAGTAGAAAGCGAAGGTATGATCTTAATGACAGAAACACCAGATGGAAAACTTGTCTTTGTAAATCCAGATACTGCAGGTGTAAGCAACGGAGCAACTATTGCATAGAAATGCTAAAAATTGCAAATCACCCTATTTACACCTATGCACTGCCACAAGGGCATCGGTTTCCGATGGCTAAATATGAGCTACTTCCAAAATTATTACTTAACACAGGAATTTGTACTCAGGAAAACTTTTTTAAGCCCACAAAAGTTTCTAAAGAGCTTATTTTAAAAGTACATGGCAAGACTTACTATGACCGCTTGCTATGCTTGTCATTAGACAAAAAGGAAATTCGTAAAATAGGATTCCCACTACGACAAGAGTTGGTAGATAGAAGTCACTACATCATTGGTGGGACCCTGCAAGGCTGTGAGTTTGCTTTAAAAAATGGTGTTGCTATGAATATTGCTGGAGGCACACATCATGCCTTTAAAGATCATGGAGAAGCCTTCTGCTTATTGAATGACCAAGCTGTTGCAGCAAGATACTTGCTAGACGCAAATAAAGCAAAAAGAATACTAATAGTAGATTTGGATGTTCATCAAGGAAACGGCACAGCAGCTATATTTAAACAAGACCCAAACGTATTTACTTTTTCTATGCATGGTGCTAAAAACTATCCTTTCAAAAAAGAACAAAGTAATTTGGATATTGGGCTAGAGGATGCTACACAAGACGCTACATATTTAGAAATATTAAAAAACACCTTGCCTAAACTACTAACCAAAGTCAATCCTGATTTTATATTTTACTTAAGTGGTGTGGATATTCTGGCAAGTGATAAATTAGGTAAATTAGGGTGTACTCTGGAGGGGTGTAAGCAACGGGATCATTTTGTTTTTGAAACTTGTAAGAAAGCAAAAATACCAGTTCAAGTAAGCATGGGTGGAGGATATTCTCCAGACATTGATGTTATTCTAGAAGCACACGGAAATACCTATAAAGTGGCGCAAGAGGTGTTTTTTACTGAGGCGTATTAAATCTTTTTTATAAAATCTTTTAACGAGTGACCCTTAGGAATTTCCATTTTCTTTCTAAGGTTATAGCGGTAATTATCTACAGAAGCAGCACTAATACCTAATTGCAAAGCAATTTGTTTTGACGGTTGCCCAAGACGAAGCATGGTGGCGACCTTCTTTTCTTTTTCATTTAGGTTGGAGTACAATTGGTCTATTTTAGCTCTAAAAGAATCATTAGTCTCATTTACCTGCTGGTATAGTTGTATTTTTTCTTTGTTTTGATCAATATCATTATTTATAAAATATATAGTGTCTTGGACAACAGCTTTATGGGTGTCGTTAATTACTTTAACGCCTTTTAGCCTTCCTTTAATATTTTCTAGTAATTCATTTTTTTCAGAAATGTGAATAGCAAAGTCTGTGATTTGTTTGTTTTTAAATGCAACTTGATTGTCTAGTGCTTCTTGCTTTATGGAAAGCACTTCTTGTTTAGCTATTAAGCCCTCTCTTTTGATATTGTTTAACTTACGTTGTCTAAAGAAAGAAAATATGAAGAAGATCACGATTAAGCCTAAGCCACAAAATACAAAATAAGCTTTATCTCTAGCAAGCTCTTGTTCTGCCTTAGAAACCTGTAATTGTGCATTTCTAGCCTCTAGCTTTGCCGATAACTCATTATAATTAAACTCAGACTGAATAACATTAAATTTGTTTTTTTGTAAAATAGCACGAAGACTATCTTTTATTTTATGGTGTTTTTTTAAGGATAATAATGCATTTTTAGGATCGTTATTTAGTTTTTGTAGCTCATACAATTCTTTAAATAAATCTTTTTGAGACTCTTGAAAAGGCTTTAAATCTTCCCTATTTAAAATTCTGGTTAGTGTTGAAATACCTAAAACAAGTTGGCTTTTCTCTTTATATATATTTGCCTGTTGACTTGCAATGGAGAACAAGTGAGATACGTTTTGAGAAATAGCTGCTTGAGTCCTTGCGCTGTCAAGGTATTTTGTAGCCAAATTAAAATTGTTTTTAGCGGTGTATGCTTTACTTAAAAAAGTATAGCCGTCTGCCAGAATATAAGGAATATCATTTTCTTTATCAAGCTGTAATAGCGCGTCATAAATTTTTATGGCAAGGTTTGGCTTGTTTTGTTTTAAATAAATCTCTGCTCTATATTTGTCTAAAACCTTTATTCCCTCTTGGTTTTCAACCAAAGAAAACATTGTTTGGGCACTATCTATATATTTCTCAGAAAGCCCGTATTGATTTTGCTCAAAATAATGTGCAAACATAAACTCGTAAGAGTCTCCAATCTCCCAATATGCATCAATAGTTTTTGCAATAGAAAGTGATTTTTTAATGCATTCTAAGGCCGTTTCATTGTTTTCTATAGAAGAGTAAATGGACGCTAAATCTGTAAAGTTCTCGGCCAAGTAGGTTTTTATTTCAACACCCTGTTCCTCTTTTAATAAAAAACTATTTGCATTTAAAAAGCTCTCTAAAGATAAATCATACCGTTCAAGGTAATTATAGGCAAGTCCTTTATTTCTATAACTGTAGGCAATTCCCGCAAAGTGTAGATTATTATTAACATTAGCATATTGTAGCGCACTGTCTGCATACTGCAAAGTTCTTATGTCATTTTCAAGGTATCTTTCTTGTTCAGAAAATCTATTGTAAGCTCTTATAATATTAAAGCTGTCTTTTTTAACTTTACTTAATTTGAGTGCGCTAGTAAGATATTTGGTAGCGACATCTGTTGCTACATCAATATAACTATATCCTAAAATAAGTAAATTATCAATGCGTTTTTCTATGGTTAAATCTGGATTTTTAAGTTGGGTTTTAATATCCTCAATTGTGATCTCTTGAGTTTGCTCATCGGTGTTTTGAGCATACAATATGCTTGAGAGTAGAAATAAAATAAACCAGATGTTCTTTTTCATAAGAGTATCAAAAATAGACTAATCTATCAATATTAACGCTAGTTTAACAAGTAAACAAGCTCATAATTTTCTCACAAGCCTGTTGTAGAGAACATAATTAGTAGCATTTTTGTGTTGTAAGTAGTTTTTTGTTCTAAAAAGATTCTTTAATTATTTAATTGAGTGTCATTTAAGGTAACCCTGAATTTACATACTTACAATTGCTATGAAAAGGATTAAAACCATTAAGATTTCTTAATGGTTTTTTTTGTGGGCAATAATTACTTTGTTTATTGCTTTAAATACAAGGCTAATTTAATTTTGTGATATGGTAATGCTTCATCAAAATGTTCAAAATATGCTTTGAGCCCTTCTGGGTTTTTTAATACCTTTTTAGCTTCTTGAACCTTAATGATTTCAGAAGTGCTAATAAATTGATGTAGATCTAAGGGGGTGCCCAATTCGTGCATTTTTATAAGATGTGTAAACACCGTGTTTTCTGTCAAGCCTCTTTTGTAGGCTATTTGCTGGACAGACAATCCTTCTTTAAGCAATCGATAACTATGTTCATGAGTGGGCAATTTTATAGATGAGGCATCTTCATGCTTGGCAATTATTTTAATAAAGGCTTCTGCATATTTTTCTAGTTTCGCCTTCCCTACACCGCTAATTTTTGAGAACCCTTCCATGGTTGTGGGCTTGTGGGCTTCCATATCTTGAAGACTCGCATCACTAAAAATAACGTAGGCAGGAACACCCATGTCTTTAGCAAAGACACTACGAAGCATTCGTAGCTTTTCAAACAATTCTTTACCTTTTGAAGAAACACGTTCTTTGATGATGTTTGCTTTGGCGTCTTCTTGAAGTAGTGTTGCAAGTTTTATTTGTTTGCCTTCAAACAAAATTTGTTTGGCTAATGCTGTTAACAATAACCTTCCTGCTTCATGAAACCAAATTTCTAATACTCCTTGATTAAGTAACTGAATAATGTATTGTTGCAGATCTCTCCAAGAAATATCTTTAGCCGCTCCAAATGTTTTAATATCCTGGTAGCCTTTATCATAGACTTGCTGGTTGTTGGCTCCTCGCAGAACGTCAATCACAACTCCTAATGCTTCTTTTTCTTGCAAGCGAACTATAGCAGAACATATTTTTTGAGCAATTAGGGTGCCATCAAAATAAGTAGGGGGGTTTTTACATATGTCACAATTGCCACAATCTTCTGTGATAAATTCTCCAAAATAGTTAAGTAATGCCTTACGTCTGCAGCTTAATGCTTCTGCAAATTGCTGCATGCGTTCTAACTTGGCAATCTGTATTTGTTGAGTTTCTGTGCCTTGTGCAAACTTGCGTAGTTGCATTACATCTGCATAACTATAAAAAAGAAGCGCATGTGCTTTTAAACCGTCTCGACCACCCCGGCCAATTTCTTGATAATAGCCCTCTATGTTTTTGGGCATATTGTAATGAATCACCCAGCGTACATTACTTTTATCTATACCCATGCCAAAGGCAACAGTTGCAACAATAATTGGCGTTGTATCGTTTACAAAATTTTCTTGTACCCTGCTTCTTTCTTCTGGGGCTAATCCTGCATGATAGGCTTCAGCGTCATAGCCTTTTGCTTTTAATTTTGCCGTTAAACTCTCTGTGCTTTTTCTGCTTAAACAATACACAATACCACTTTGCAGCCCTCTAGATCCTAAAAATCTAAATATTTGTTGCAGCCTTTGCTGGCCTGGCCTTACATCAAGATATAGATTAGGTCTATCAAAACTAGAGATAAACTTAGTGGCCTTAGGGACCCCTAATTGGTTAACAATATCTTCTTGTGTTGCTTTGTCTGCAGTAGCTGTTAAGGCAATAATTGGAGCTCCAGGAAACTCTAGTTGTAACCGTTTTAATTGTGTATATGCGGGCCTAAAATCGTGTCCCCAAGATGAAATACAATGGGCTTCGTCCACGGCAATTAAACTAATAATACTCTTTGCTAAATAGTTTGTTATTCCCCAAATGCTTTCTGGAGCTACATAGAGTAATTTTAGTTGCCCGGCCATCAAACTTTCTAAAATTTGTTCTTGTGTTTCTTGAGCTTGAGAGCTATTATAAAAAGCAGCAGAAATACCATTTCCAATTAAGGCATCTACTTGATCTTTCATAAGGGCAATTAATGGAGAAATTACAATGGCCAACCCTTCTTGAGCTAGGGCTGGTAATTGATAACACAAACTCTTTCCACCTCCTGTTGGCATAATAGCCAGGGTGTCTTTTCCAGACAAAACATGCTCTATGATTTCTAGTTGGTTGGGTCTAAAACTGTCATATCCAAAATGCGTTTTGAGAAGGGTATGTATCGTTGCTTTTTCTGTGTTATTTTTATTTTGCTCCATGAATAAATAAAGGCAGTTTTATTTGTAAAGTTAGGCTAATCTTACCTTTAATATATAATCTCTTCTATGGTTTTCTAAATTTAATAGGATATCATATATCCAAATTAGTTTGGCATGCATTACAAGCATAACTTTCTCAAAAACATGACCAATTATTAAAGTAATTTGACCTAAACTGAAACTCTTTTATGTAGGCTTGAATTTATATTTATATTTATGTTGATTTCAAATAGTAAAAACAATGAAAATAAATACGGGAATTGACCTAAGTATACTCTTTTTATTAATCTGCTGCACTGCTTTAGTAGTGTCTTGTACTTCACTGGATACTCAAAAAAATCAAAAGAATTCTAATCCAAAAAATCCAAAGCAATATTGCTTTGGATTTTCTAAATATGGTAATTTCTCCATTACTTACCTCCCAACATCAAAAGTTCATTAACAACAACTTCTG
>CESE01012824.1_pt1 | contig 33932 bp, 28 predicted proteins | sample 350271 | NCBI WGS metagenome assembly CESE01 (sample SAMEA2621536, study PRJEB7988) | marine metagenome | isolation source: saline water (ENVO:00002010), including | reverse complement strand
ACCCTCTGATTATGAGTCAGATGCTCTAACCAACTGAGCTATGGGCCCTGTTCTTGAAAAGAAAATGGTTGAGACCTCCCTCTCTTGAACCGAGACTGCAAATTTATTTTTTCTTTACATACGTGCAACAAACCAATGGGTCAAACTTTCTTTATTTGTTGAATGAATTTAAATGGAATAAAAAACATCATTTTTGACCTTGGTGGAGTGATCTTAGATATTGACTATAATCTAACAGTAAAAGCTTTTGAGGCACTAGGAATTCCTAACTTTAAAGAGCAGTACTCGAAAATGAGTCAATCCAATTTATTTGACGACATTGAAACTGGAAAAATAAGTCCCGAAGAGTTCTACAATTTAATTAGAGCAGTTTCAAAGAAAGACTTTAGTAATAATCAAATTAACACAGCTTGGAATGCTCTTCTACTTCATTTACCTCAACACAGAATAGACCTATTGAAAGAACTAAACGGTAAATTTCGTCTGTTTCTACTTTCCAATACGAATGCAATTCATTATGAAGATTATACGAAAATCATAAAACGTGAAAATGGACTCGAGGGACTTGAATCTTTATTCGAGAAAACCTACTTATCATACGAAATGGGACTAAGGAAACCTGATCCTGAAATATTTCAAGTAGTATTAAATGAAAATAACTTAGTTCCGAAAGAGACCTTGTTTATTGACGATTCCCCACAGCATATTAAATCGGCAAAGTCTTTGGGAATTGTTGCTTATCATTTGGAGGTTGAGGATATAAACGAATTGTTTTGAGCTACTGAAATAGATTCAGCATGACTATCTAATTAATCAACCTACGTCCAAACCTGAGTTCCCTCAGTACAATTTGTACAAATATCTATTTGATCTCGAGCTGTGAGCACCGATTCTCTGAAATTGTCGTAAGGTTCAGACTTCCAAAGTGTGTTGAACGCAGTCGAATTTAAATCTCCCAACTGATGTGTCGCATCTTTATCAAAACAACAAGGCACTACTTTTCCATCCCAAGTTACTACACAACCCTGCCACATCCGCCAGCAATGATTGAGCATCTTGTTTTTTAATCGAAACTTTCCGTCTTTTCCTTTTCGGTAACGAGAATACTCTTCATTATCTGGCAACAAAGGATTTCCATTCTCATAATCGTAAACCTGAGCTGTTTTAAAGCGAACCTCATCTACTCCCAATTCATTTCCCAATTTCACAACATCTTCTATCTGATGTTCATTAGGCTTTACCACCAAAAACTGAAAAATAATATGTGGGGTGCTACTTTTTAAACGCTTTCGTACCTCAATTAAGTTTTTTGTTCCTTCTAGAACTTTTTCTAATTTCCCTCTTTTACGGTATTGCTCATAGACTTCTTGAGTAGTCCCGTCGATAGAAATTATAATTCTTGACAGACCACTTTTAACCGTTTCTTCCGACTTCTCTTTAGTCAAGTAATGAGCATTTGTAGACGTTGCAGTGTACATGCCTTTTTCAGAAGCATAACTCACCATTTTCAGAAAATCACGGTTCAAATACGGTTCACCTTGAAAATAAAAGGTCAGATACCAAAGCTTTGAAGTCACTTGGTTTATCCAACCTTTAAACTGTTCATTTTGAGCATTTCCTGTATCTCTAGAAAACTGCCTTAATCCACTAGGACATTCAGGACAACCTAAATTGCAAGTGGTGGTTGGTTCGAATGAAAGACTAAATGGTTGACCCCAATGCACAACCTTGCCTAACAATCGACTGATTCGAAATGAGACAAGAAGCAAAAAAAAATTCCATACTTTAAGTATAGAACCTCTTTTTAATATTTCAAATACATCTTTTAGTTGAACATTCACAAAGCAAAACTAACCACTCTAACTGAATAAAGTAACTAACTACTTTTAGTTTGATTGCTCTATTCTTTAAATACTAAATGCCAAAATCTAATTTAATATTTTTGTTCAGTATTAATTATTCTCTTTCAATTTGAGCTTTAAAATAGTTTCTTTAAAAGTCCGTTTATGGTTTAATTCAATTCCTCTTCAAATTTATTGTGAATTATTAAAATAACTAGACCGAATACGATTGCACCAACAATTAGCACTGTATTTAATAAACCACTTACTGAAAAAGAAAGGCGAATAAGAATAGTAGAGATAATGAATCCAGAATTACGGATTACTTTATGAAATTTATCAGTGTAATAAAAAGAAGCCAACAATAAAATTACGTCTACTAAAATTAAGAGTGTGAAAAACTCATCAAAAAATATATTATTTATATTTTTAAATGAAGCTCCTATCATAATCTCTGGATTAATAAGCGCGGAAATCCAATTTGAAAAACTATAAACAGCGATAATGATGAGCACTGGCACTAAGCAAGTAGCAACCGCTTTTTTAAAAGTTATGAAACTATTGATATTACTATCTATCATTTTTAGCGGGACCTCTTGCTTTTTTCTGCTTTGTTTGTAAAACAGAAAAAGCAGGTAAAATAAAATAATCGAGGCAATGATGTCATAAGTAAATTGCAAATCATTTTTAATTTCAAACCAATTTGAGGATAACTTTAAATCGGATAAATCTTTGAAAATTCGCCTTATGATGATTAGTGTGATGATCTCATATTGCTTACCAATATATGTGGTGATAGATTTTGGTAAATAATATATTACGAGATATACTTCATACAACAAAATAAATGAGAAGGGAGTGTAAATAGCTGCTATTGGGCTGTCAAAAAGACTTGACTCTAAGTAAATTAATTTAGAGTTAACTAAAAAAATAAGAATTAAATGAATAACAAAACTGGCAATAGCGATGCTCAATATAATTTTTTCACTTCTTTTTTTCGTTATTTCAGAAAGAAAAAAAGCAAATATGTCGCGAGTAATATTTTTCAACTTTACATTTAACTAATTATGTTGGCTTATGCCTAAATATTTAAGCCATTCACTCCCCTTTAAACGCTTAAGCTGGATTATTTGCCGCACTTTGCACTTTTATACTTTTTACATCTCTATCAAAAAGATACAATCCACCTTTATCGTTTCCAATCAAGTTCAGCTTGTCCAATATAGTTCTAGCAAGCGCTTCTTCTTCAATTTGCTCAGCAACATACCATTGTAAGAAGTTGTGCGTAGTATAATCCCTCAACTCCAAACATCTAAAAACTAATTCGTTGATACTGTTAGTTATTAATTCTTCGTGCTTCAACAAATCATCAAAAATAGCTTGTAACGAATCAAATACCGTTGCTGGTTTTGATAGTTCCGGAACTATAGAGGTGCCTCCACGTTCATTAATATAGCGTAAAATTTTCATCATGTGCGCGCGCTCTTCTTCACTGTGCATGTATAAAAACTCTGCTGTCCCACTGTATCCTTTACCTTCTGCCCAAGAGGCCATCGCTAAATAATATTGAGAACTTTCTGCTTCCATTCTTAACTGTTCATTGAGCTGCTTCTCTATGTCTGCTGAAATCATGTTAATATACCTTTAAATTGTTAGTGAAAAATTGGACTTTCCAACTTTTCTTCGTCAAAATTACGTTTCCTTCGCTAATAAGAAAACTGAACCAGTAAAATGGTTTTAATAATACTCAATTTAGAATTAATCTAATTACCCTTGGGAAGAAAAAGACGTAACGAACGCATTGGAAAACGAAACGGGTCTGCGGGCCAGTCAAGTTCAATAAAAAAACTGATTTTAGATGCCTTTCAGGAACATCCAAAACGGATTTTCAACTATAAACAAGTTGCCCGAAGAATTAGCTTGAATACTAGTAAAGGCAAAGAACAGGTGCAAAACGCATTATTCAAACTTGTAGAAGAAGGTGCATTATTGGAAAATGATCCTGGACAGTTCCAATTGCATGAAATTTCTAAAATTGTAATTGGAGTAATCGATATTACTCAAAAAGGTTCCGGATTCGTAATTGTTGAAGGAATGGAAAATGATATTTTTATTCCCTCTTCAGAGACTAATCGTGCATTAAACGGTGATACTGTAGAAGTTAAAGTAGTTCCTGAAAAGAAAGGAAAACTAAAGGGTCGCGTCATTAATGTATTAGAACGCAAGAAAATTCAGTTTGTAGGTTCACTTGAAGTAAGTGAAAAATTTGCTTTTTTCACTGCCTCCAGTACAAAAATGAATCAGGATATTTTCATTCCTAAAAATAAATTAAACAATGCAACACACCGACAAAAAGTCGTTGTAAAGTTGACCGAATGGCCAGTTGGAGCAAATTCTCCGTTTGGAGAAGTGGTTGAAATACTCGGGAACCCTGGAGAAAATGATACTGAAATGAACAGTATTCTTGCAGACTATGGTTTCCCATTAAACTTTCCAGAACGAGTAGAAGAAGCTGCGTCGAAAATTGATACTACTATTACGGAGGAAGAGATCGCTAAACGTGAAGACTTTAGAAAAGTAACCACCTTTACTATCGATCCGCATGATGCAAAAGACTTTGACGATGCGCTTTCTATAAGAAATTTAGAAAATGATAAATTAGAAATTGGAGTTCATATTGCTGATGTAACGCATTATGTACAGCCAAAATCAATTATTGAAAAAGAAGCTGTTTCAAGAGCAACTTCAGTTTATTTGGTGGATAGGGTTATCCCAATGCTACCTGAGGTTTTATCAAATGGGGTGTGTAGCCTTCGTCCTAACGAAGACAAACTTTGCTACAGTTGCATCTTTACTTTCGATAAGAATCATAAAATCATAAATCATAGAATTACGCGAAGTGTAATTCATTCTGACCGTCGATTTACTTACGAAGATGTTCAAGAAATTTTGGAAGGAAAAGTCGGTGACTTTGAAAAAGAACTCCATACACTGAACACTATTGCAAAAGAAAAGCGCGCAATTAGGCTTAAAGAAGGTTCAATTGCCTTTGACAAGGTGGAGGTTCGATTTAACTTAGACGAAGAAAAGAAGCCGGTTGGAGTGCTGCTGAAAGTGCAAAAAGATGCGCACAAACTAATTGAGGAGTTCATGTTATTAGCTAATAAAACAGTTGCTTCTGATATTGGTAATCCAAAAGAGAAATTCCAAAAACCAAGAACTTTTGTATACCGTATACACGATACTCCTGATCCAGAAAAACTTAAAACGTTCTCTCATTTTATCAAACGTTTTGGATATGATTATGCCTTTGGGGAAGGCAATGTTGCTCAAAACCTAAATGCTTTATTACAAGAAGTTCAAGGAAAAGGCGAAGAAAATACAATTGAAAACCTCGCTATTCGAACCATGGCAAAGGCCGTATATACAACTGAAAATATAGGCCATTACGGATTAGGATTTTCTCATTATAGTCACTTTACATCTCCAATTAGGCGATACCCAGATATGATGGTTCACCGATTATTAACTCAATATTTAGCAGGTCAAAATGAAGTAGACCAAGAGTGGTTGGAAGGTCTTTGTAAACATTCTAGCGAGATGGAGCAGCTAGCCACTAATGCTGAACGAGAATCTACAAAGTATTTTCAAGTATTGTTTATGCAAGGCACCGAAGGTCAGGAATTCACAGGCATTGTTAGTGGGATGAGTGAGTGGGGTATGTATGTTGAATTAGAGGAAAGTAAGTGCGAAGGAATGATCCGGTTGCGTGACATTAGCGGCGACTATTTTACTTATGATGAAGAAAATTACCAAGTGGTGGGCAACAACACAAAAACGATAATCAATCTAGGGCAAAAACTGATTATTAAGGTAAAGGAAGCTGATTTAGTTCGCAAACGTTTGGACTTTGAATTGATAGATTTTGCGGACGGGAATTAGATTTCATCTATCCTACCAAACTCGAAACCTTTCTGTTTAATCGTTTCCAAAACTTTTGGCAGTGCCATCAAAACATTTTTTTCTGCCTTCAAACTGTCGTGCATTAAAATAATACTACCCTTTTGAAGATTGTTTACGACATTATCTAGGCACTCTTCTGGAGTAACGGTCTTGTCGTAATCCTTGCTCAAAATGTCCCAGTAGACAACCTTATAACCCGCCACTTTTAAGCGCTTAAATTGCTTCGGGGTCATTCTGCCATATGGAGGTCTAAAATATGCGCTCTTGATTAGCCCATTAGCCGTCTCGATATTACTTAAATACTCTTTTGATTTCGTTTTCCAGCCACTCAAATGGTTGTAAGTATGGTTTGCCACCATATGTCCTTCGTCCAGAATTCGTTGATGAACTGTTGGATTCTTTAAAACATTCTCTCCTACCTCAAAAAAGGTCGCAACTGCCTTATGTTTTTTAAGCAAATCAAGAATAGGAAGAGTAACCTCAGGAATAGGCCCGTCGTCAAAAGTTAGATAAACTTTATTAATGGTTCTGTCTCCTGAAAAAACAACTCCAGGAAAAAGCTTTTGGGCGCTATCTGGTAATGAAACTATCAAATAAAAAAGGTCTCATCCCAAAAGCTATCGGGACGAGACTTTAAATTTATGATTTAGCTGTGAACTCTCTTTCTAGGCGCTCAAACACTTCTTTAGAATAAGTATTCATTTCGCCGTTTGGATTGTATTTATTAATCATTGTGTTGATTTGATAAATGATACTTATGTTTTGCTGTGGCGTTTGACCCAGTCTCTTATAGAAACCTGTTTTAAGACCTAGGTAATAATCCAATTCCGATTCATATTTATCCAACATTACCTTAGCAATTGCTTCGCCTTTTTCTGAATTACCTGTTTTGTAATACAACTCAATTAATGGCAACATGAAATAATTAAATGGAACTTGATGGTCTGGCATTTCCAATACTGCCTTATCCAACAAGGCTACTGCTTTATCTATTTCATTTCTTCGTAACATTTCATCAGCACAGCGAGCAAAATTGTTTCTTAGGTTCATACACATTCTTAAAATGTTGTGATCCACATAAACATTGTCCTCTTTTACGTTTCCATAGCTAAACTTATTCATCAGGTTGTCATACATTTTATCTGCATTAACGTAACCTGTCTGACCATCTGGGCTAGAACCTTTAAATGGCACTAAACGGTAAGTAAGACCCTCCAACTGAAAGTGACCTTGCAAACCGATATAAGCATCAGCTCCTGTTGTAATCGCAAAATAAATTGGTCGATCCCAATTGAAATGAGCTAATAAATCCAGCATCATAATATCCTTTTTCAAAAGGTAATTTTTACCAACTTTCCATTTGATTTCACTTAAAACTTCGCCCGCTTTTTCCGGGGGAACAGTTCCATTAGCCAATACTTTAGCCGTATCAACTGGTAAACTGTAAAGTTTAGTAGGAGAATAGTTCATTTTACGATTATTCCCCATAGAAGCTTGGTTTTTATCGTCAGAGAAAAACTCTACTATCTGCTTAACATCTAAATACTTTTCCGTTTTATTTCTATCAATAACCGGAATATAATCTCGCGTTCCTTGACGATATTGATGTGGCTTCAATGTGAATGGTGTTGGCTTACTGTCATAAGCGGCTCTACTCATTTGATCAATGTACCAATCCGTGTTTAGTAAACTTAAATTCACTACGCGAACATCGGTTCTGTAACCCTCAACTTCTTGCACATACCATAGCGGGAATGTATCGTTATCACCGTTGGTAAACAATACTGCATCTGGATCGCAAGAATCTAAATACATTTTAGCAAAATGTAATGCTGTGTATCTATTTGATCTGTTGTGATCGTCCCAGCCCTCTTTTGCCATAATTCCAGGAACTGCAGCAAGGCATATAACAGTTGCCAGGCCTCCTGCTACTGCTCGATTTATTTTTACTTTATTCGCCAATAAATCAATAATCCCGAGCACTCCCAGCCCTATCCAAATTGTAAAAGCATAAAATGAACCTGCATAGGCGTAATCTCGCTCACGCGGTTGGAAAGGATACTGATTCAAGTAAACAATAATTGCCAAACCGGTAAATACGAATAACATGGTAACTAAGGCAAAGTCTCTTTTTGAAGAGTTGAATTGAAAGAAAATTCCAATCAATCCTAATATTAAAGGAAGAAAGAAATATGTATTTCTTGCTTTGTGATCCCCAATACTTGGTGGCAGATTGGACTGATCGCCTAAGCGCAAGTTATCAATTGCATCAATTCCACTTAACCAGTTTCCATCAACGATCCCATTATGTCCTTGAACATCATTTTGTCTTCCTGCAAAATTCCAAAGAAAATACCTCCAGTACATCCACATGACTTGATGTTTGACAAAGAACTGAATGTTTTCGCCAAAAGTTGGCTTATAAATAGTTTCCATTTTACCGCCATATACCTTATAACGCATTGGTTTTCCTTTAAAGTCTGACCATGTTTTATAAGCTTTAATATGTCGTGCTTCTTGACTCCACATGCGTGGAAATACCGTCATAAATTCAGAAGCGTAATTCGGTTGTGTTTTTTTATGGTGGGTAGATTTTTTATACTCGCCTTTATCAAACTCTTGAAAATAAGTTGGAGAACCATCAGTATATGGGTTCTTATTATCCAGTGGAGTATTAAAATACTGTCCGTATGCAATTGGTTGAGAACCGTATTGTTCACGATTCAAGTAACTCAGCAGTGAAAACATGTTTTCTGGATTATTCTCATCCATCGGTGGATTGGCGTTTGACCTAACCAAAACCAAGGTGTAAGAAGAATACCCAATAAGAATAACAGAAATACAAAGCAATCCTGTATTAACAGCACGATCTGAAACATTTGGAACCATAACAAAAATTCCAACTATAACTCCTGCTACAACTAACCCTAACGTAGAGAAGGAAGCAACCAATAGAGCGATTACAACCAAAATCCCCATTAATTTCCATTTTCTATCACCTGATTGGTGTGTTAACATTATTCCGTAAACAACTGCAGCTAATAATAATATTACGTGGATAAAAGCACCTGTATTAAATGGTAATCCAAAGCTATTGACAAATAACAATTCAAATTTCCCAGACATTGTAACGAGACCTGGAATAACTCCTTTTTGTACAAATCCTAAAATTAGAATAGACGCAGCAGCGGTTACACCAATACCTTTTGGTGTTGGTTTGAATTTTTTAAAGTAGAAAACGAAAGCAATTGCTGGTATAGCAAGTAAGTTAAGAAGGTGAACCCCAATTGAAAGACCCATCAAATAAGCGATAAAAATCAACCAGCGGTCTGCACCCGGTTCCTCTGAAACTCTTTCCCATCGAAGTATCGCCCAAAAAACGATAGCTGTAAACAAAGAGGACATTGCATAAACCTCAGCTTCTACAGCCGAAAACCAGAACGTATCACTGAATGTGTAAGCCAAAGCTCCTACCATAGAACTGCCGACTACGGCTATGGTTTTACCCATATTCCATTCAGAATTTGTTTTATTCAATATTTTTCTTGCCAAAGCAGAAATAGTCCAGAATAAAAACAAAATAGTAAAAGACGACGATAGTGCTGAAATTAAATTCACCATGTATGCTGCTTGATCAGGTGCTGTCCACATAGAGAAAAAGCGACCAATCATTAAAAATAATGGTGCCCCAGGGGGATGCCCTACTTGAAGCTTGTATGCACAAGCAATAAATTCGCCACAATCCCAAAAACTAACAGTGGGTTCCATGGTTGAGACATAGGTAAACGTTGCGATAATAAAAGCTATCCAACCACCTGCGATATCTAAGGTTTTAAAATTCATGTTATTCATAATTTGCCGCGAATTTAAGTAAAGTGGACTACAAGAATAAAAATGTTTGTTTTACTTCATTTTTTTTTAGTTTTGCCGCGCCTGAAAAAAGGCATTTGTTCCTGTCCCATAGTGTAATTGGCAACACGTCTGTTTTTGGTACAGAAGAGTCTAGGTTCGAGCCCTAGTGGGACAACAAAACAATTTTATCAAACCCTTAATTCATAACGAATTAGGGGTTTTTTATTTCTAGTAAATATTGATTTAAGTCGGAGATTAATCTCGTTTAGTTCTAAGAAGTTCATTTTTATTTGTTTTCCTAAAATAAAACTGAACAAAATAAAAGTTCAATTCTAATACTCGGGCCAAAGAATTCATCGTAACAATCGATAACACAATTTAAAAACAGTGAAATAACAGGAAATGACCACCATTCTTGCAATAATTAAATAGTCTAATCCAAATTTTGTTCTAATATGTTTTCTAATACTGCATAATACCGACTCGCTAAAAAATCAGCACCTAATTCATTATAGTGCACATCATCTGCCAAAAAGTCATCTGTGAAACCAGTATACATATCTACAGGAATAATTTGAGATGTCGACGTAGATTTATTTGCCGCGATAATTAATACTTCGCCATGCAAACTGTTAATGTAGTCCGTAAGTGTTGCAGTCATAATATCAGATCGAGCAGGCGCCATTTGCTCTATTAAAATCTTCACATTTGGATTATTTGATTGAAGCACATCTATGATGGAATTAATATTTGAAATAGTTTCATCAATAGGATAGTTTTTCAGAGCATCATTTCCTCCTGGTGAACTAAATAAAATAATGTCAGGCGAGTTTATCTGACTTAATGAAGTTGCAATCCCATTAAGTATTTCAGCGCTTGTCCAGCCACTATTTCCTTCATGATCAGTATCAAAATCAAGGCCATTAAAAAGAGGGTAAGATGCGGGATCAGATTCCATTCCAACAAAATCAAAAACTAAATTATTTTCTTTTAAATCTTTCCAAAGTTCATATCTAAAACTTTCAAAATTTGGACGATCTCCCTCTACCCTCGATGCGCCTAAGGGCATTATCCTATTGTACTTTAATCCAGCAGGCAGCGGCTCAGCAATTAACAAACACGTTCCATTATCTTTCTTCGCTTTTTGACTATAGTTGCTAGCCATTTCATCTGTGCACCCTTTTTTGCAAGAGGTTGTTGCTGCGCTTACGGTTAAAAAAACCAATGCAACTATTATTGTATAGTTTGTTATTCTCATATTTTTTCTTAAATAATTGTTTTTAGTTTAGAATTCGATTGTTTAATGTTATCGATTTTAAAATAATTTCAGTTTTAATTTTTTGACGACAATTTTAACTGATATAAATACATTTAAAATAGATAAAGTCTGATTTTTGAGTAAAAAAAACACCTCAAAATGAAGTGTTTTTTTTAAATTTTTCTAAAATTATAAACCAAAAGTTAATACTTTACTTCCAGTTACAGTAGACTCATTGCCAGCCTTGTCTTGACAAACAATTTTAATTGCTCCGTTTTGACTATTTGCTTCTGTTCTAGGGTAAGTAAACTTATGATTCGTTTTACTCCATGATTGTCCGGTAATTCCAGTTTCAACCAAACTATCTATAGCAACACTGTTATCTGTATCGTATAGGTATGCTTTAACCCATGACAACTCTACCTCATCAGAAACTACAAGAGTTACTTTAACGCCATCAGTACCACCGGTTCCACTGCTCATTGTTCCACCGGTAGGAAAAGTAACATCCGGCTCAGTAATTTCTGGTTTTTCAGTGTCAGTAGGAGCAGCCGCATCAATAGTGAATGCTAATGTAGCAGCTGTACTTGCATTTCCAGCGGCATCAGTTGCTGCTATTGTTAGTATATAACTCCCCGCAGCAACAGTTGTAGCAATCACTGTACTTGCAGCTACATCTTGAATTAAACCACCACTGATGTTAGCAACTGTTAACCCATATACAACTCCAGATTCGCCTTTGTAAGAAAACTCCCAAGACGTTGCTGCTGTATTGTCTGAAATAGTCGCCGTGATGTCAAGACTTTCGCCTGCTATCACTGTAAAATCCATAGGCATTGTTATAACCACTGTTGGTGCCTCCGTATCTGCTGGAACTACTATCGCTGGATAAACACAAGAACCATCATTATCCTTTGCTTTATCGTCATAATTAGTAGCGGCAGCATCAGTACAGCCTTCTTTTTTACAGCTTCCTAGCACCAATGAGCCCGCGAGGATTAAAAACATTACTTTTTTCATAATCAAGTTTTTTTTTAGTTAAGCCTAATTTCAGGGCCAATTTTTAAATTCAATAAACGAATATAGTGAATCTTATTCTTGAACCTTAAATTTTTACATTGGAATAGTCGCACAGCCATTCCCTTAAAAATGCAGAATATCATTTATTATTGTGACAAAACTGTGACAAAAACCTTACTTACAAGAAGCACTTTTGCAAAGTAAATTACTTTTATAAGTTAGAATTGGAATTATTACACTCTATAGCCTTAACGCATCACAATATTGGTGTTGATCAGTTGGGTGAATTCCATATTTCAGAAGAATTTCAAGCCTCAAGGCTTACTCCTTTAAAATCATTGGGTATTGATGAGCTGATCTTTCTTACAACTTGCAACCGTGTTGAGCTGTTAATTCGTTCCAACAAAGAGCTTTCTAAGGATTTTCTGACTAAAATATTCCAGTGTGTTTATCCAAAATTAGGTTACGATAAGTTAGACCTAGCAGTTAATAACGCAAGTACTTTTTCAAATATAGAAGCTGTCCTTCATTGGTTTAGAGTTTCAAGCTCTTTAGATTCGCTTGTTATTGGTGAGCGTGAGATTTTGGGTCAAATGCGGAATGCTTATAACCTTTGCAAAGGTTATAAGCTTAATGGCGATTTTATGCGCATTTTGATGAAGAAGACCATCGAAACTGGGAAACTGATTTATACGGAAACTGAAATTGCTAATAATCCTGTTTCGGTTGTTAACCTTGCCTATAAAAAATTAGAAGCATTAACTAACCTCAAAAAGAGCAAAATTCTAGTTATAGGGGCTGGAAAAACGAATACGGCCCTAATCAGAAAAATGAAGAAACACGGTGCAACGGACTTTACTATCTTTAATAGAACTCTGACTAAAGCACAAACCCTAGCTGAAAATTTTGGCGGTAAGGCTTTCGATCTAAAAGACTTGGGTAGTAGTGAAATTGAATTTAATGTACTAATCACATGTACAGGTTCTGATAGTCACATTATTGACCACCTAACCTACGAAAAAATTAAAATCAATATTGAGGAGCCTACAGTAGTAGTAGATTTAGCTATTCCTAATGATGTTTCTAAAGAAACAAGAGAGAACTATCCGATTCATTACATATCAGTAGATGGCCTAAGAGATGTAGCAGCAAAAAACATGGAAAAGAGACGGGCACATCTTTCTCAATGTGAAGAAATTATTGCCACGCAAGTGAATAATTTTGCTGTTCTTTATAAAACTCGCCAGGTAGAGATTGCTATGCGAAAAGTACCTGAACAGGTAAAAGAAATAAGGCGGAAAGCCGTAGAAGAGATTTTTGCAAAAGACATAGAAGCTCTAGACAGCGATTCAAAGGAAGTCTTGGATAAGGTGATGTTGTATCTAGAAAAAAAATATATCAGTACACCCATGCTAATGGCAAAAGAAATTCTGCTTAACGAAAACATTCGATAACTGCTTATTAATGTCAATAATTAGAATCGGCTCACGTGGAAGTGACTTAGCATTGTGGCAAGCCAACTTTGTAAAAAATGAATTAGAGAAACTGGGTCATCAAGTTTCAATAACCATAATAACAACCAAGGGAGACGCAATTCAGCACTTGAGCTTTGACAAAATTGAAGGAAAAGGGTTTTTTACAAAAGAAATTGAAGAACAACTTCTAAAAAATACTGTTGATTTAGCCGTTCACTCTCACAAAGATTTAGAAACCACACAACCTGAAGGACTCGCGATTGGAGCTGTTTCTCATCGAGCAAATCCTGCTGATGTAATATTAGTGCGCAAAGAGCGGTCTGATGCAAGTAAGAAATTTAAGTTGAGTCAGAATTCCATTGTAGGAACTAGCTCAGCTAGACGGCATGTGCAGCTAACGCATTTTAGACCTGACTTATCAATTAAAGATATACGTGGAAATGTTCCAACTCGAATTCAGAAATTACGAAATGGTGATTTTGATGCGATAATCCTAGCTTATGCTGGTATTTCAAGGTTGAAGCTTGATGTTTCTGACCTCGAGTTAGTAGAAATGGATATTAAAGAATTTATCCCTGCTCCAGCCCAAGGCGTTCTTGCCCTTCAAATTAGAGAAGGTGACCATGAACTGAAAAAGATTTTACAAAAAATCAATCACCCGGAAGTTGCCAATGCAATTTCTATTGAACGAAATATCTTAAAAGGATGCAACGGTGGGTGTCAACTTCCTCTTGGTGCTTATGCCGAAAAAGAAGGAAAAGGGTTCAATGTTTGGGTCTCTTTCGCAAAAACTGTTAAGGAATCACCAAATCAATCTCATTTTTTTGACACAAACCCTGATAAATTGGTTCAAAAAGTTTTGAATCATTTAATTTAGCCGCTATGAAGAGTATACTTATAACACGAGAACCGATTGAATGTGGATGGCTGGTAAGAAGTTTATTGGCTGAAGGCTTTGATGTTGTTGCATCATCCCAAATTATGTTAGAGGCAATTGAGCCTTTACCAAGTATGCCAAAAACAGACTGGATCTTTTTCAATTCGCCTAAAAGCGCGAAATTGTTTTTTCAGACGTACATAGATTTAAGTTTAGACGACTATAAATTCGCAGGTTTGAGCACTGGAACTTCGAAAGAAGTAAAAAAGTGGACTAATCGTGTTGATTACACTGGATCAAGTAGCCTTAAAACTGAAGACATCAGTCTAGACTTTCTTTCAATTGTTGCTAACGGAGACAATGTGCTTATTCCTTGTGGAAGTCAAACACTTGGAACACTTAAGAAGGCAGATGAAAAAAAGCAAGTAACTGAAGTTGAGTTTTACAATACACTTCCAAACAATTGGGTTGCTCCAACTGACTTTGATTTGATATTGTTTACGAGTCCAAGTAATGTTGACTCTTACATTCAAACTCACGAAATTAGACCGGATACAATTTGTCTAGCCATTGGCGATAAAACTTCTGAGGCGATTGAAAAACATGGTTTTACTGCAACAATTTCTGAAGGATATTTAGAAACTGATTTGTACAAAATGATTATGAGCTTAGCTCGCTAAATCATTTTCTATTACTTCTGTTTGAATACGAATCGATTCTGAATGAATCGTTTCGTATAATCTATGAATAAACTCTTTTCGAAGATGTAATCTATCTCCTGTTAGGCCTCGAGTTTGAAGAATTTCGTTCCATCTTTCTAATTGAAAAACGGTTACGTTATTGTCTTTTTTATACGATCCAATTTCTTTGGTTAGCTCTAGCCTAGAGGAAATTGCTTGTAGAATATCTTCATCGATTTTATCTATCTGAGCTCTTAATTCTTCCAGTTGATCAATAAATACTTGGCTTCCAGCAGAACTAGACTTTAAAACCAGTTGCTTTATAATCAACCCTAGACTCTGTGAAGTAACTTGTTGTTTTGCATCACTTAAAGCCTGATCGGGGTTTGGGTGTGTTTCAATCATTAAGCCCGTAATACCTAGGTCGATAGATTTTTGAGCAACCTCAGCAATCAGGTTCCTGTCTCCTGCAATGTGACTAGCATCACACATAATAAATAATTCTGGAAAACGCCTTTTTAGTTCTATAGGAATCTCCCATCTAGGAATGTTACGATACTTTGATGTTTGAAGCGAAGAAAAACCACGGTGTATAGCACCGACCTCTTCACCACTAACTTTTTGAAATCGCTCAACGGCTCCTGTCCAGAGTTCTATATCTGGATGAATAGGATTCTTGACTAAAACTGAAGCATTTGTGCCGACAAGTGCATCTGCAATTTCTTGCACATAAAATGGGTTTACGGTTGTCCTTGCTCCTATCCAAAAATTGGTAATGTTGTTTTTTAGCGCCAACTCAACATGAGAAGAATTAGCTACTTCAATACAAACTGGAAGGTTTAACCTTGTTGAAATTGCGCTTAACCAAGGTAGCGCTTTTTCGCCTAAACCTTCAAAAGAGCCGGGTCTAGTTCTAGGTTTCCATATTCCCGCTCGGAGCATATCCACTAGGTGGTCTTCAACCAATTGATTGGCAATCGTATTAAGCTGTTCTTCGCTTTCTGCACTGCAGGGACCGGTAATTAAATACGGTCTGTTTTTTTCTGTCTTCCACATGGTATCTTACAAAAGTAGACACTAATAGAAGCCTTTAGGTTTAGCGGAAAGAAATAATAAAACTTATTTCCCTTTATTGCTTGACAATTTTTATCATCTCAATTCCAGCTTCTGATTTTACTTGAAGAAAGTAGATTCCATTAGATAGGTTTTCTATGGAAACCTCAGTATTATTTACAACTTCAGCTTCTATCTCCAACCTACCATTTATTCCAAAAAGTTGAAGTTGAGCTGAATTGTTATCACCTCTTATTCCATGAATCGTAAATGAGTTATTTGTTGGGTTTGGATAAATCTGAATGTTTCCGATCTCATCTTTAATTATTTGAACTGATAACGTATCCTCTTTTGCCTTTACGGGAGGCTGAACAATGATATTACCACCATCTTTCAGTAAAACAGACAATCCGCCTGTCTTATGCCCAAAAGTGAAGTCTAATTTAGCATCTCCAGTTAAATCCCCTCCAGCGATGCTAACATTTCTTGTATAAACGTAAAAACTGTCTATAATAGTTGAAGTGGTTCTGGTAGTTGAATCAATATCACTCAGAACATATATATAACCCGTTCCTGTTCCAACAAACAAATACTCCTTTCCGTTTGAATCAAACTTGCCATTGCTGTCCAATTTTGCCATATATGGTGATAGGTTTCCTGTTCCCCAAAGGTCTTTTGACGATATTCCACCATAATTGTAAAGAGCAGTAGAAGGTAAAAAATCTGGGGTTGAGGTTGTTCCAACATTTTCGTAGTAGGTCAACTCAGCCGTTTGGTCTCCGCAAACAACATCTAGCATTCCGTCTCTATTAACATCATACAAAGTTGGTTTAAGCGACTTTCCAAATATTAAATTGCTAAATGAAGTCGTTCGAATTACAAACTGGCAAGAATCTGCTGATGATGCCGCAATATTTTCATAAAAATACAAGTGCCCTTTTTCAGTCCCCACTAGCAAATCTAAATCACCATCATTATCCAAGTCACCAGCAGTAGGGTATAGGCCTGTATCAACTGCATTAGGCAGGTTAAGAAAGTCTCTTGTAATTAATTTGAAAGAAGGGTTTGTTTTCGTTCCTACATTCTTATAATAAGCTATTCGACTTTCATAAATTCCAATGGAAGAGAATACACCGCGATTGCCTACAATAAGGTCTAAAAGTGTATCGCCATCAATATCTATCAAAAGCGGATGAGCATCTGAACCTAAATCAATCATATCATTCACAAGAAAATCATTGCCTTTAAAATCTAAAACAGGTGCGGTATTTTTATTTGTATTCTCATAATAATGAACCTGATCTATGTTGGAGAATAATTCTGTCGAATTGGGGGCAGCAACAAAATCTTTTTTTCCATCATTATTAAAATCGAAATAGAACGCAGCGGGAAACATTTGAACATCAACTGGCTTATTATAACGAGGGAAAGCGGTGTCTTGTGCCGTCATTCTTGCATCTGCCTTGGTTCCGTTGTTAAATGCCAGCAACAAGCTATTGAATGAAACATCTCCTAATACCAGGTCTTTTAATCCATTATCATCAAAATCATGAACTAAAATAGTGGATCCAGTGTGACGACTACCTCTTTGGCGGGTAACCGGATTTGAAGCAGTTACTGAACTGCCGCTAGATTTACATGATCCAAAATACAAACGAAACGAGTTATTATCTTCTGCAAAATGCCCCCAACAGCCGTCCTCCCACCTGAAATCAAGACTATCTGGTCGCCCATAAGTTTCTTGTGACATGTTTCTGTACAAGGAAATACTATTAGCATTGTTTCCAAAAGCAAGAATATCCATATCGCCATCATCATCAATATCAACTAAACCCGGAATATCTGCATTTGTATTAAACACGTTAGTATAAATGTATCGATTGGCACTTAAATAATATTTATGCGAAAGGAAGTCCACATATTTAGTAGAATCAAATGGACTTTTATATTTCTGTAATTTAAACGCCTGGTCTTCTGGTTCTGGCCCAGTCGAAACATTTTTATAAACCATAAAGTCACCATTAAATGAGGTAAAAACATCTGTTTTTCCATCATTATCATAGTCATAACCTAGAGCATAATCCTTCATAAGTGGGAAGGCGCTCTCATATTCTGCATTATAAGTGTAATCAATAGTGTTTGGGGTTCCTTGGTTTAAGAAAGTTTTTACAACATAACCATCGCGATCAAAAACAAAAAGATCTTTGATATTATCACCATTCAAATCCATTGTTGAAAATTGCGGTGTATTAAACCCTCCTACCCAGGGAAACTTATAATTTTTTCCAAATGCCTCAACTTGAATGGAATCATAACGGCCAAAAGACATTGGATCTAGGTATTGACCAAAGCTTGTGAGATAGCCTATTGTGAAAATTAAAAAATATATTGTCTTCATGGGAAAGTAATTACAAGTTACTCAAAAGTAACGTCTTATACTGAGGTTGTAACGTTTTAGACTAAGGAAAGGTTGCTTCCATTTACCAATTCAATCTTTCAATTCGTTAAGTCATTAAGACACATCATAAAAACGTTACTTTTGCTGCCTGATTATGACAAAAAGCTTAATTCTATCCTTATTTTTTATAGGTTTTGTAAACTGTTTTCTTTTTTCTCAAGAAATAGATACTGAACTTTCTAAATCTAAAAATCGTCCAATAAAAAAAGACAATTTTTTGATAGATATTTCCTTTGACAATTTAGCTAATGCACCAAATGGAGTAAGCTTTAAATATGGGTATGGAAATAATATTCAACTATTCTACGATCACCAATTTAAAGCAAAGGTTTTGAGTGGTGCTATAGGTTTGGGATATTCACATTCAAAATACTTTACTGACGGATTCATTACTCATACTGATACTGCATCTGGAGCCGATTACTCAACTTTCCAAACTATTAATTCAGTAAAGGCAGATTCATCTTTTAAAAGAAACTCCTACACCACGAATTATTTTGACATTCCTTTTGAATTAAGATTCAGATCAACACCAAATGAAAAAGGACATAGTTGGAAGGCCTCTCTTGGATTTAAAGTTGGTTTTAGGATAGGATCTTATACTACTACAAGAACAGAAGCTGGACGTTTTAGTGATTTTATTCAACCCAACCTTACCAAGACTCGATACGGTATCACTGCTAGATTTGGCTATGGGCGATTGGGTCTAATGGGTTATTGCGGATTAACTCAGTTGTTCGAAGCGAATAAAGGCCATGAAATAATTCCTTACTCAATAGGATTTACAATTTCTCCTTTCTAAACCTTAATAGAATTTACTCTTTCTGGAAGTGCTTCTAGAATTAAGTTTACCAATTCTGTATAATTTATTGGCTTTTTGAAGAATCGATCAAATCCTAATTCTTTAAAATAAGGTTCATCTTTACCAAATGCTACTCCTGTGAACGCCCAAATTTGGGCTAAATGGTAAATAGAATCTTTTCTTAATTCTTCCATTACCTCGATTCCATCCATATTATGGCTCAATCGAATCTCTATAAGCACCGCATCAAAAATTTCGCGCTTTGCAAGATGAAGCGCTTCAACTCCATTTCTTGCAACAGTTAAATGAAACTTCTTGCCTAAAATCTTCTCCATGACAAAAATGCTTATCTCATCACTTTCTACAAGTAAAACTCTTACGTTGGGATACTCTGCCATCATACCTCTTTTTTGAGCGGTACTCAAATCTAGCTTATAAATCGATTAAACCACTGCAGTTGAATAATATAATATTCACTAGGTAATGTTTATCGGGACTAAATTCTTCCCATTTGCCCTTTGAGCATTTTTATTTGGTCACTTAACAGTTTAGCCTTATCGAATTTCTTAGCTTGAGCCATGTAGTTCATTGCCTCTCGCTTACGTCTTCTTGCCATTGCTATTCCAGCCAAATTAAGGTTAGCCATTGCTTTGTCGTGATCCATGCTTAGACCCGTATTTAAAGCTTTTTTGAAGTGTTTTTCAGATTTCGTCATTGAATTGTTTTGGCTCTCAATCAATCCATTCAAAAAATAAAAATACGCTTGTTGCTTTATTGGCATTTGTTCTGGCTTTTTAACCCAACTCATTATTTTTCTTGCGCTATCGAACTTGCTTCTTCGAATCTGTAAAAATGCAAGCAAGTTTATTTCGTGTTTAAAAAGTAAAAGAACAATTATGCCATCCAAAAGAAGGTACATAATTCCATTGCCAATGTTTACTTGAAAAAACTCGTAAACCATTGCTGCAGAAACAATTGCAATAAGAGTAAATTTTATAATTCGATTAAGCATTCTGTAAGTTTTTGTAGGCTGCAAAAGTAGAAGGAATCAAAGCAACCACAAATGGAAAGCTACTTTTTATATTTTTCCAGTTCTTGAGCAAATTGACGGTCATTAGCTAATCTCGGAATTTTATTCTGCCCGCCTAATTTTCCTTTTGACTTCATTGCATTCATAAATGCTTCTTTATTTAATTCATTTATCACCAGTGGCCGAAGCACTTTTCCGGTAATTAAATCTTTGTAATAAACATTCTGATCTTGCAATGCATGATCTATTTCATTAGCAAATTGAATTATATCTTTTGGTTGCTCTTCAAACTCAATAAACCATTCGTGATAGGGTAACCCATCAAAAGGCTTTATTTGAGGCGCGACGTGAAACTCTTTGATCGATCCCCCTTGTTTTTGCATTCCCACCTTAAGAGCCTTTTCTACCTCTTCGCCAATTACGTGTTCCCCAAATGCAGAAGTAAAATGTTTGATTCTTCCTGAAACAACAATTCGATAGGGCTGTTTAGAAACAAACTTGACGGTGTCACCAATTACATAGCCCCATAGTCCAGCATTGGTGTTTAGTACAATAGCATAGTTTACACCTAGTTTCACTTGTGCTAAACTTAGTCGAGTTGGATTTTCTGAGCCGTATTCACTTGTCGGGATAAACTCAAAGAAAATACCGTCATTAACAACAAGCAATAATCCTTCTGAATTTTGCTCGTCCTGAAATGCAATAAATCCTTCTGAAGCAGGATAGGTTTCTACAGATGGGATGCTTTTTCCAATTAATTTCTGGAATACGGGCCGGTATGGTTCAAAGTTTACGCCGCCATAAACAAACAATGAAAAATTCGGAAAAATAGATTTGATATTTGGCTGATCTGCACTCTTAATTAATCGCTCAAAATACATTTGAACCCATGAGGGAATTCCACTAATGAGTCTCAAGTCTTCCGCTTTCGTTTCCTTTACAATTTCATCAACTTTGGTTTCCCAATCTTCAATGCAATTAGTTTTCATACTTGGAAGTCGATTCTTTTGCAAGTATTTAGGTACGTGATTCGCTACAATTCCACTTAACCGACCAAGCTTAATTTTTCCTTTAATATCCAATAAGGGACTACCCTGAAGAAAGATCATTTTTCCATCCACAAAATCAGATTTACCTGTACTATGGATGTAATACAAAAGAGCAAGTTTCGCTGAATTTATATGATTGCTAATGGACTCTTTTGAAATAGGAATAAACTTAGCACCAGAGGTTGTACCTGATGTTTTACATATATAAATTGGAAAACCAGGCCAAAGCACGTTCTCTTCTTCATTCATCATTGCGTCTATGTAAATTTTAAAATCTTCATATTCACGCAATGGAACGTTTTTCTTGAAAGATTCGTAATCTGAAATCAAACTAAATTGGTGGTCTTTGCCAAATTTAGTATCAAGAGCTCTTGAAATCAAATCATTAAAGACCCTTAGCTGGGCATCAATAGGATGCAAAACAGTCTTCTTAGATTTATTAACCAAGAAGGCTGCATAATGTTTTGCTATATATGATTTAATGCCCATAAGAGCACCAAATGTAATCCTAAAACTTCATGTTGATGCCAACACCTAAAACCTCTTTAAATTGAGTTCTTGGTCCAGATCCTTCTATCACGCCATCATTATTATCATCTACCGCTATATCAATATCATGATCGTAAATTAAATTACAAATTAAGCTTGCACTTAACCACTCATTCACTTTCATGTTTAATAGCAAATCCCAGTTTACATCAATATTTCCCGGCTCCTCTAAGTAGTTTGAGAAAAGATTCAGCTTAGTATCCAACTCAACGTTTTTAACAATCTCTTTTTTAAATTGCATGCTGATGTGCCCTCCTAACTCAAAACGAGAAGACTCTCCATTACTGATTTTTTCACCTGTAAACTCATCATAGACAGCTGCAGTAACTCCAAAAGCACCAGCATTTGCTAAATTAGTGTTAGACACAAAAGTGAATTTCCCTGCAACTGGTGAAATGTTTGCCGAGAAAAACTCGTTTGGTGAATAATCCATACCTAGACCAAAAGTTAAGTACCCCGGAGCCATCCATGTTGATATAATATTTGAATCATTAGGAAGCTTAAGTCCGTCCATAAACTGAGTTCTAAAGTTCAAAAAAGCTGAATAAGCCCAATCACTTTCTTCAGCACTATTTCTAATGACTTTAGAATTAAGTTCTAATCTATCATCCGTTTTTTGCCACGGAATATCTCCTTGTGCCAATCCACCATAACCCAACATGATGTCATTTTTCCATTTCCAAAGTCCTTTTTTATAGTTCGCCGAATACTTCAATAAAGCATTTCCAGAATATGAATTTTGTCCCCCAGCAGCCCAGTTGATTAATGCTGTTTGAGAGATAGAAATGTTAAATAATCCCTCTCTTATCCAAGGACTTATTTCGTCAGCAGCAGTTTCAGCTGCTGGTGCTGTTTCATCTTGAGCGTTTAAAGTAAATGCAAAAGAAAATATAACAATTGCTAATAATAGTTTTTTCATGTTCTTAAGTTGAATTTTTTATGAATTGTGAACGTGAACGTCTATTTGTGGAAAAGGAATGTTTAGACCTTCAATGCCAAAATTCTTGTATATTTTTTCATTCATTTGGAAATATACACCCCAATAATCTGGAGCATTTACCCAAGCTCTTACTGTAATGTTTACAGAGCTCTCCGCTAGTGTATGCAGCGCAATAAAGTGGGTCGGGTCTTTTAAGATTCTAGCATCTTCAGCAATAAATTTATCTAATACTGCTTTTGCTTTATCGTAATCGTCTCCATACCCAATACCAACTATCCAATCAACCCTTCGTGTAGGTTCCGTTGAATAATTCACCATTGAACCTGAGGATAATCCACCGTTAGGAACAACAATCGTTTTATTATCAGGAGTGTTCATAATGGTATTAAAAACACCTATTTCCTTGACCGATCCTGAATATCCTTGAGCTTCTATATAATCGCCAACTTTAAATGGATGAAAAATTAAAATCATAACACCGCCGGCAAAATTGCTCAACGTACCAGATAGAGCCATTCCCACGGCCAAACCAGCTGCTCCAAGAATAGCAATAAATGAAGTCATTTCAATTCCCAAAACACCCAGCGCACTGATAACTATAAGCACCTTTAATAATGAACTAATAATTCCAAGTAAAAAAGGATTTAAAGACTCATCAATACCTCTTTTATCAAAGCCTTTTTTAATCACTTTCATCATACTTCCAACTAGCCAAAAGCCAATCACAAGCACCGCAGCGCAGGCCACTATTTTAGTTCCGAATTGAATTCCCATTTCATAAATGGTATCCGAAAGGTTAGATAAGTTTAAATCCATAGTTTTATTTATTCCTTTTTATAAATGTCCTGCCTAATATGCGCGTATAGCTTTTCGGTAATTCGTATATCAATTAATCAAGCCTCTCATAGTATTGATTGATGTAACCTTCGATCACATTTGCATATTCCTCATGCTCTACCTTAAGAACCTCTGCTGCAATTTGTTCTGTTGTATGGCTAATTGTTATTGGTATCTTTTTCTGAAAAAGTATTCGACCTTTATCGTACTCTTCACTTACCAAATGAATGGTCGGACCGCTAATTAAATCTTTATTCAGCTTAACAGCCTTATGAACAGTTATCCCATACATTCCTTTTCCTCCATATTTTGGTAATAAAGAGGGGTGGATGTTTAAGATTCTATCTGGATAAGTTTGAATTAGCTCTAGAGGAATCTTTTTTAAATATCCTGCCAAAACAATTACGTCGATGTTGTTTTCGTCTAGTAATTCTAAGATTTCAGTAGGGTTTATAATTTGGGATTTCGATAGTAATATACTGTGTACTTGAAAGTTTTTAGCATGCTCAAAAACACCCGCATTTACTTTGTTGCTTAGAACCAATCCAACCTCAATTGTTTTATGACCCCTAAAATATTGCAGGATTTTTTGGGCATTACTACCGCCCCCTGATGCAAAAACGGCAATCCTTTTCATATAATGAATTAGTGCTTATTTTACCTACAAAAATGCAACAATCCAAATCCTTTATACCTCTTCAACACAAAGAATTGAGCAAAGATGAGTTTGAAAGTGCCCTCAATGACTTTTTTGAGCTTTGCAATAGTAGAAGATCGGTTAGGACATTTTCGAACAAAGAGGTTCCGCAAAAAATAGTGGAGGCGATTATTAAAACCGCAGGCTCTGCGCCTAGCGGCGCACACAAACAACCTTAGCATTTTTGTGCGATTAAAAGCTCTTCAATAAAATCAAAGATTAGAGCAGCAGCAGAAAAGGGAGAATACGAAAATTACCATGGCAGAATGAGCGTAGCTTAATTAGATGATCTTAAAAAATTTGGTGCCAATCACATAAAGCCCTTTTTAGAAATTGCTGCAGGAATACTTCTAAACGTTATCACTGCTGCGGGTTTAGTTTCGTTAACTCATACACCAAGTCCAATGAACTTTCTAGCTGAATTGCTCAACCGACCAAAAAACAAGTGAGCATATCTTCTTATACCAATAGGATATCCAGCCAAAGAAACTTTAATGCCACTCATTAAACGCAAAGATCTTTCGGATATTATGACCATATACTAAGCTTTGTGACCCTCGTTACTCATTTTCAAAAGCTATAATTCGTACAATTGCATTAAATAAAAAACTTTATGAAAACTGTATTTACTTTATTAATGAGCAGCTTATTTTTTATTGCTTGCGGAAACAATCAAAGCCAAAACCAAAAACGGATTAATGATGTTGAAACTGAACAAATGAAACAGCTGATAGCTGATCAGTCTGGAGTACTTTTAGACGTTAGAACAGCAGATGAAGTTAGAGAAGGTTTTATAAAGGGTGCTCAAAATATTGACATTACTCAACCGGATTTTTTAGAAAAAATAAAGTCTCTCGATAAAGATGACCCTGTCTATGTTTACTGCAAAAAAGGTGGCCGCAGCGCAAATGCATCTGAAAAACTTGCAAAAGCCGGATTTACTAAAGTCTATAATATGATGGGCGGATTCGACAGTTGGAAAGATGCTGGCTATCCAGTAGAAAAGTAATGAGTCGTGATTTAATCGTGATCCTTATTTTCATGATTTTGAGTTGCGGAAACGATAAAGAAAACCTACTTCCTTTAATTTCCGGAACTAATGGATTATCGGCATCTTAAATAGAGGAGTCAGTTATAAAATCCGGTTTTGGATCACTTTCAAATTAACTAAATACTCAATTTTCCGTCAAAGGCATAGACAGTGCTGTTGCTGCGGTCAATAATGTCTCTGTTCAGCGTGTTTCACTGAAAAAGAGAAACCCTCTTAACAAACTAAGCAAGGAGAAAAGCAGCTTAATAAGTTAATGGTAAAAGCGAAAAAAGCACTTATTACAATAAACTCAGACCTAATGGATAAAGTCATTAATTATAAATTGAATGACTTGCGCAGACTATCGGCTGTGAAATTCAGCACCTATAAACTCAAGTAATTATGGCGTCTTTTACTGAAATAATAAATGGAGATAAGCCTGTATTAATTGACTTTCACGCAGATTGGTGTGGACCTTGTAGAGTGCTCTCGCCCATTATTCAAGAAGTTGCGAAAGCATTCGATGGTAAAGTGCGAGTGATAAAAATTGACGTGGATAAAAACGCCACTTTAGCGGATAAGTTTCAAATTCAAGGAGTACCAACAATGATGCTTTTCAAAGACGGAAAGTCAGTTTGGAGGCAGTCGGGAGTTTTACAGAAAGATGAAATAATTAAACAAATAGGGTCATTTTCTTAGATAATGCACCTTGGCGACAATCTTAAAAAGATCAGACTTTGCAATTGGCAGATAGTTTTCCATCGCAGGGTTAAAAAAACTATACGTTATTGGAATCAGTTCCATTTAGCGATCTTGTTCCGTACCTAACTTCCGTATCAGCTCATTTGAAATTAACTCATCAAAACACCCAAGTTCCATGCGCAATAAATACACACCTGGCAAAAAGATTTCTGGGTCGCCTTTTCGTCTCCACATACTACTGGTTAAAAACGCGGCTGCCGATAACTCAAACTCTTCAGGTATATCGTTGAATCCTACTTTAGCTTTACTTTTGTGTTGTTGAAAACGATATTCTGTCTCGACCGAAGGTATTGGCAAAAGACTTCGTTGGTCTGTTTTTTTGTACGAATAAAAACTACGTCCAAGTAAATTGTAATGCATTGATAACCCTGCTGTTCCCAACTTAGAATCATCATTATAGTATGCTTGTTCGTGTGCAGCACCAATTTCAGATACTTGCTCTAGATAATTATCATTTACCAAAATGTTCTCTGAATAACTTTCGGTATAAACCACTTTATTATTGTTGTTGTAATAATTCCAATTACCCGTTTTAATACCAGCTGTATAGTAACCTTTTGATTCTAGAGCTCCTACTGACCTGTGGGTTATCGATAACCCATTTCGAAAACCATAATTATAATTATGCTCCGCTATCTTTTGGTCGTAAACATTAAATAGAACCCAATTTCGTTCTTTTTTTTCGTGCAGAAAATACCCCTCCCACTTTCTCGAATTATTTGAACCATGGTAGACCATTTTTACTACTGAATCTGATTTGAACTCATATTCAATTTGAGGTTTAGGTTTATTGATTTTTGAATTGAAATATACCCATTTACCGTATCTCTTACCTTTTAGAAAACCACCTTCGGCCCATTTGAATTGCTCATTATAATAAACTGCAGGTCCATGTACGAGTCCATTTTTATAATTAACCATTGATTTAAGCTTACCATCAAAATCATAAAGAGAATAGTTCTCCATTTCCTTCTTTAAAGTTACCGTTATCCTGCTGCGCACCTGTACTACCATTATAGGCTGCTATTTTAAGGAGTGTATCACTCTGGTATAACATGTTAGACCATAAGTCACCGTTTTTGTACCAAATCACCTCATTACTATCTCTTTGTTCGTTCACCAACTTAGTTACAAAAAATGGATTTCCGTTTTCATAGTATATATTCACTCTATGTATCGTATCCGCACCAGAAAGTTGATACTGGATTCGTTCAATTAATATGGCTGGGATAGAATCACTTCCAAATGGATAATAAACGCTTTGCTCAATTAAGGTATCTGCTTCATAAATATATTCGCTGCATAAATTGCCATTAGGATAAAAACCCCTCCATGTATTTACTCTTTTACCTCTTTCAAAATATATTTTTAACATTCTAGCGCCATTACGATGGTAAAAGATTCATTTACCATGAGATACATCCATAAGGTAGGTGGCAACAATATGTGGCTTTCCGGTGCTATAATATCTAACCCAGAGTCCATGTTTTCTATTTGCATGAAAGTTCCCTTCAACCAAAACCTTATCCATGTAAATTTGAGAGAATGCTCCTTATTTTACAATTGGAGATTCACCCTGAATAAAGGAAATTTTATAGGTTAAATTAGTTGTCGCTTGTATTTCAGTTTCCACTAATTTCTGACCATATATTGTTGCAAAAAAGAGTGTAAGGTTGAATATGATTAAAAATATTAGCATTAAAGCAATGATAAATAAATGAATTGTATCTTGAACCACACGAGTCTATATAAAGCATAGTGCTTTTTGAAAAACGTGAAAAGGATAAGAAAACATTTGTAGAAGTCAGGCAACATCTAAATTCTATTTTAAAACTTCCTTCTCAAGTTGTAAGGTTTAGTTTCCAACAATTGAACTAAAGCTTGTATCGAATTGTTATTATATTCCAATGGAAGTCTAAATCGTATATTTGCATTGACGAATACTCTAGATACTATGGAAACAATACCAGGCCCACTTCTGAGTCAGATTAATTCTCCTGACGACCTAAAGAAATTCAAAGAGGAAGAACTTCCTCAAATTGCGTTTGAATTAAGAGATTACATAATTGATTTAGTATCAAAGCGAGGTGGTCACTTTGGTGCTAGCTTAGGGGTTGTTGAATTAACTGTTGCACTGCACTACGTTTTTAATACGCCCAAAGATCAACTGGTTTGGGATGTTGGACACCAAGCTTATGGCCATAAAATCCTAACTGGTCGAAGAGAAACTTTTCATACTAACCGAATTTATAACGGTTTGAGCGGATTCCCTAAAAGAAAAGAAAGTAATTATGATGCAATGGGTGTTGGGCACTCTAGTACATCTATTTCGGCCGCTTTGGGAATGGCAGTTGCTAACAAGCATAAAGGAGAGTTAGATACTCAGCACATTGCTGTCATTGGCGATGGAGCCATGACTGCAGGTTTAGCATTTGAAGGTTTGAATCATGGTGGAGTTGCTAACACCAATATGATTGTGGTGTTGAACGATAACTGTATGTCGATCGATCCAAATGTTGGTGCTCTAAAAGAATACTTAACCGATATAAGTACTTCTCATACTTACAATAAAGTAAAAGATGAATTATGGCATTTACTAGGGAAAATCTCCAAGTTCGGCCCTAATGCACAGGAAATTGCCGCTAGAGTAGAAAATGCTGTAAAGCATTCATTATTAGAGAACTCTAATTACTTCGAGTCACTCAAATGGCGGTATTTTGGCCCAATTGATGGCCATGATACGATAAGAGTAAAAAAGGTTTTAGAAGATTTAAAAGATATACCAGGCCCGAAAATTTTACATTGCCTAACCACCAAAGGGAAAGGGTACGTGCCTGCAGAAGAAGGAAGTCCAACTACATGGCATGCTCCGGGATTATTCAATAAAGAGACCGGTGAAATTGTAAAAGTGGTTCCTAAAAACCCGCAGCCACCAAAATACCAAGACGTTTTTGGCCATACGATTATTGAGTTGGCAGAAAAAAACGATAAAATAATGGGAGTTACTCCTGCTATGCCTTCAGGGTCATCACTCAAGTTTATGATGGAAGCAATGCCTGATAGAGCATTTGATGTAGGTATCGCTGAGCAACATGCGGTTACATTTTCAGCAGGAATGGCAACTCAAGGCTTAATTCCGTTTTGCAACATCTACAGTTCATTCATGCAGCGTGCATACGATTCTGTCGTTCATGATGTCGCTATTCAAGATTTACACGTTGTCTTTTGTTTAGATAGAGCGGGTTTAGTTGGTGCAGATGGTCCTACGCACCACGGAAACTATGATATTCCATTTATGCGTTGTATTCCAAATATGATTGTATCCTCTCCCATGAATGAAGTGGAATTACGAAATCTTATGTATACTGGTCAATTGGATAAAAACGCTGCTCCATGGGTAATTCGTTACCCAAGAGGAAATGGTGTTATGACTGATTGGAAAAAACCACTTAAAGAAATAAAGGTTGGAACTGGAAGAAAAGTTAAATCTGGCGAAGACTTAGCCATCTTATCTTTTGGCCCAATTGGAAATTTAGCATCTGACGCGTGTAAAACACTAGAAGAAAAAGGAATCTCTACAGCGCATTATGATATGCGATTTGCAAAACCTTTGGATGAGGTTATGCTGCATGAGGTATTTGGAAAGTTCAATAAAATTATTACTGTTGAGGATGGTTGTCTTGACGGTGGAATTGGCAGTGCTATAGTTGAATTTATGGCAGATCACGGTTATTTTTCTAAAATCAAAAGACTAGGAATCCCAGATCGTATTGTAGAACATGGTACACAAAAAGAACTTTACCGTGAGTGTAATTATGATGCTCAGGCAATGGTAGAATCTGCAGAAGCACTTCTATCCAAAAAAGCACATACTTTAGCGGGCTAAGCTAAAGTTATCGCAACAATTACAGTATATACAGACGGAGCCGCCAAAGGAAACCCCGGAAATGGTGGTTATGGTGTTGTTCTATTGTCAGGAACACATCGTCGAGAAATCTCTGGTGGATTCCGGCATACCACCAATAATCGAATGGAACTATTGGGGGTTATTATTGCGCTAGAATCACTAAAAGGTGAACTGCATGATGTTACAGTCTATTCAGATTCAAAATATGTGGTTGACGCAGTTGAAAAAAAATGGGTCTGGAATTGGCAAAAAAAAGGATTCAAACAAAAGAAAAATGTCGATTTGTGGAGACGTTTTCTTAGAATCTATCCAGCACACAACGTAAAATTCGTTTGGGTAAAAGGTCATGCAAATATTCCTGAAAATGAACGCTGTGATGAACTTGCGGTTACAGCAGCATTATTGGAAAATCTTCCGGCTGACGTAGGTTACGAAGCAGAAGCGCCTACATTACTTTAGCTTTCTAAGGCAATATTACACCGAGCTATAAAAATAAATTCTTCTAGAAATTTATCCAAATAGGCCTAATTGAGCCATCTAACGACTTTCCGCACTAAAATTCTTAATTCAAAAAGAAGCACACCATCGGTGCTTAAATTCTAGAAATAAAATACTCAAAATTACCTTTTTCTGAATGATAAAGGTTTAGGTAACCCTTTTGATAATCTACGTGGCGTTATCAGCGGATACTCTTCCAATAATGGCAATTACACCACGCTCTATTGAGCAGGTTGCAATTGATTTACAATATCTTGAGCTTGCTGCGATTCCAACCTAGGGCCAAACTGAGAAACTACCTTAGAGGACGCTAGGGAGGCTAACCTTCCCGCATCAGCGTAACTTCTTCCATTGGTAATTCCGTAGAGGAAAGCCCCTGCAAATAGATCGCCTGCTCCGTTTGTGTCTTTAGCACTTACTTTATAAGGTTCAATATCGATAAAGGTGTCACCGTCATAAATCACCGCTCCGTTTTCACCCTGTGTTATAACGAAGCGCTTTGCATCTCTTTTTAATGCTTCTCGCGCTTCTTCAAGATTATCTGTTCCAGTATATAGCAACGCTTCTTCTTCATTACAAAACAAAAGATCAACGCCTGCACCAACAACAGATTCCATTTGGTCCCTGAAATACTTAACCATAGACGGGTCAGAGAATGTTAATGCTGTCTTTACACCATTTTCTTCTGCTAATTTCTTGGCATATCTCATTGCATCTTGACCATTTTCAGACGTTACAAGGTAGCCCTCGATATATAGATACTGGCTATCTTTAAGTGCTTCCTCGGCAATCTCAGATCTAGAATAATCAGATGTAATCCCTAAAAAAGTATTCATCGTTCTAGAAGCATCTGTAGAAGTCATAACCAAACATTTCCCTGTAATACCTGACTCCAACTCTTGGTGATCAAGATTGGAATGAACTCCGTTCGATTTTAAGTCTTTTCTATAGAAATCTCCCAATTCATCATTTGCAACTTTACAGGAATAGTAACTAGATCCGCCGAATTGTGCAACACCAATAATTGAATTGGCGGCCGAACCACCACATTTCATGTTGCTCGAACCCATATTTATAGCATTTGAAATTCGAATTTGATTTTCTTCATCCACAAGTGTCATCAACCCTTTTTCAATATTGTGATCCTCTAAAAATTGATCATCAACTTCAGTTACGATATCCACTAAGGCGTTGCCTATTCCAAACACATTATACTTCTTGCTCATTCTTCAATAATTTACGAGTGCATTAATTTTTATCAATGGTATCATCAAAACGAATCAACAATTAATAAACTCCAATCAACTTTTTTTTAGGGTTAAATACGGCTGCAAATATACCGCTTGCTAGAAAGCTTGAAAAAGCAAACGCATTTTTTTTAAAAAAGATTTGTCGATATATAAAAACCATTACTTTTGCCGCTCAGAAAATTCCTCCTTAGCTCAGTTGGTTAGAGCATCTGACTGTTAATCAGAGGGTCCTTGGTTCGAGTCCAAGAGGAGGAGCAATAACAAAGGGGGCTGCAGCAATGCAGCCCCCTTTTTGGTTTTAAATTGTAACACACAGATCAATTAAGAGGCACTGTTTATAGGGGTTCAATAAAATAAAAATTCAATTTATTAATTCACGAACTTACGCGAGTGACTGTCAACAATTGCTTTTGTTTGCGGTAGGTTTTGCCTCATGCCCGCTTGTTGACCTCCAAAAAACCTTGTTTTCGTTGAAGTTTCTGGATTTAGGTTTATGGTTGCTTATTGCACGAAAAGCACAACTAAAACAAATGTTTACTTTCATCCAATAATCGGGGTATACGAATACAACCTTCTGTCGATTGATGAATAAGCTCAATTATTATGAAATTTAGGTGAATTTATATTTTCAAATAAAACCACCAATGCCGCATCTAATTTATATTCCCTTTCTAGTTTTTTTTTGAAGTAATCTATAGCAATGAACTCAATGAAATAATCGACATAAAGACGTTTAATAGCCGTCCTCATTTTGAACCATATCTTGACTTAATTGATGTGTCTAAGCTTCTAAAATAAGGCCTAATATGAAAATAACAACAATTACAATATGTCTATTATGTTCTATCCTTTTGCAAGGACAAGACTATTATAAGACAGCTTTCAACCATGCTGATGATGCGTTAAAGTTCAAGCTAAATCAAATAATTAAAAACCATACTGAATTTCCTTATACCTCTTCTTCAACTGATGTATAGGATATTCTGAAGAAAACAGATAGGGATGAAAGTGATTCTGACAACGTTATCCTTATTTATTTTGGAAAAAGTGTAAATGCCGCTCAGAAATACAATAGTGCAAAAGGTTGGTCTAGAGAGCATGTTTGGGCTAAATCAAGGGGTGATTTTGGAACGAACGGAGGAACGGGAACAGACATTCATCATTTAAGGCCTTGTGATGTGAGTGTTAACTCTTCTAGAAACAACCGAAACTTCGATAATTGTAAAGATTGCATTGACGTTATTTATAACGGGTTTAATACAGGCTAGAAAAGAGATGCTAGCCTGTGGACATTTGAGCCTCCTGATAAATATAGAGACGATGTAGCTCGTATGATATTCTGCATGGCCGTCAGGTATGAGGGGGTTGGTAATGAGCCTGATTTGGAGCTCACCGAAACATTACACGGTAATACAGACAAAAGTCCTCTAAAGGGGTTAAATCAACTCTGTTGAAATGGCATAAAGATGATGCTGTTAGTGATTAGGAAAGAAACCGAAACAAGATTATTTACAAGGATTATCAAAATAATCGAAATCCTTTTATAGATTATCCTGAATTATCGGAGTTTCTATTTGATGATAGTACTGGGTATGTTTGGAAACCAGAAATTATATTAGGGATTAGTGAGACTAAAACTGAACGCTATAATGTTTATCCAAAACCAACTAAAGATTCAATTAATATACAGAGTGACTTTACAAAACTGAGAGTAATCGATTCGTTTGGTCAAGTTCTAAATATTAATCAATCCAATAAAATCAGCTTGAAAGGTTATCCTTCGGGGCTCTACTATTTCATGTTTTCAAATGGAACTGATTCTATAGAAAGGTATGCGATAACTAAGGAATAGTTGAACTTAATTTATACGCCAAAACCTAATTCTACCTATTTCTCAAGGTAAATGCTAACGGTGCAGTTTAAGGTTTTTAAGGAGTGATTAAAGCCCTTAATTAGAATTTCTACAACAAGTTCTCTGCATTGATCATTATACCATTCACAGCACTTCTTTTCTCCTAATTCACAAGCCCTCTTGTAATCACTGCAATAGGATAGGCCCGTATTTTCTTTAGAAATTGGATTGCCTAATTAGTTTTTCCTCTTG
>CESE01277195.1_pt1 | contig 34818 bp, 35 predicted proteins | sample 350271 | NCBI WGS metagenome assembly CESE01 (sample SAMEA2621536, study PRJEB7988) | marine metagenome | isolation source: saline water (ENVO:00002010), including | reverse complement strand
ATTACCACAAATGAAAATCTTACATATTACTTTTTCAAATAAAGGGGGAGCTGCGATCGGTGTTATGCGATTACACTATGCTTTAAGAAAAAAGAATATAAAAAGCAAAATATTTTTTTACAACAAGTACCTAGAGAAGAAAAGAATAAAAGAGTTTTTTAATATCCATGAATTTTTATGGAAATCAAAAGTTTTTTTAAGACGTTTATCTTTAAAGTTTATGTCAAAAAGATTGTCGAAAGAATCAGTTTCATTAAATTGGCTCAATAATATCGATATTAAAAAAATCAAAAATTTTAAAAGTTTTGATATTGTTCATTTACATTGGGTGGGTAATGAGATGATTTCGATAAAAGAGATATCGTTAATTGACAAACCAATAGTATGGACATTACATGATATGTGGCCATTTTGTGGAGCTGAGCACTTCTCTTACCAGCAAAGACATTTAAAACAATATAGCACTGCTAGCAGAAATATTAATGAAAAAGGATTTGATTTTGATAAATTTATTTGGAGGCTCAAAAAAAAATATTTAGAGAAAAAAAAATTAAACTTTATTTCTCCATCTAATTGGATAAAAATAAATTTTATAAAATCAAATACATTTAAAAATTACAACATTAAAACATTGCCATATATTATTGATATTGATAATTGGAAAAAAGACAAAATAAAAAAAAAAAATAAAAAAATTATTCTACTATTTAGTGCAACTAGTTCTGTTAATTACAGAAAAGGTTTTATTTATTTGGTAAGTGCTATTAATAAATACTTAGATAAAAGTAAATTTATTTTATATGTAATAGGTGATAAACCAAAACTATTTGATAGCGTTCAAATAGAAAAAAAATTTTTTGGAAATATTAAATCAGATAAAATATTAAAAAAGATTTATTCGGCTTCAGATATTTTTGTTTTACCAAGTATTGCAGAGTCTTTTGGTCAAGTTTTTATAGAAGCTGGATCTATAGGATTGCCCTGTATTTGCTTTAAAAATACTGCTGCAACAGAAATAATAAAACATAAAATAAATGGCTATTCTGCAAGATTTAAATCTACCAGAGACTTAGCTTATGGGATTAACTGGTGTAAAAATAATTTATTAAATAGTGAAAGTGAAAAATATATCCGAGATATAACTCATAGAAATTTTTCTTCTAATAAAATAATTGATGAATATATAAAATATTATAAGAAAATATCCTCAAATTAGTTTATTTTTAGGATAATAGCCTACCATCTTTAATTAAAATTTTTTTATCTGCTATTTTTAGTGGTTCTTCATCATGACTTACTATTATCATTGTAACATCACTTTTGAGTTTTTTTAAAGTTTCTATTATTTTATTTTCATTTTCTATATCTAACGAATTTGTCGGTTCATCTAGAATTAATATCTCAGGTTTTTTATAAAAAGCTCTTGCAATACCGATCCTTTGGATTTGTCCTCCTGAAATTTTAGTTCCATTTTCCCCAACAATGGTATTTATACCTTCATCTAAATTTTGGATAAAATTTTCAAGTCCAGATTTTTTAACACAATCTTCCATCAATTTTTCATCTATTTGCTCCTCATCACTTCCAAAAGCTATGTTAATTTTAATAGTATCATCTAAAAGATGTGTATTTTGGCTGACAAATCCAATTTTTTTCTGCCAAACTCTAGTCGAAAGATTTTGACTTTTTCCATCAATTAAGATTTGTCCCTCTGTTGGAGAAATCAAGCCTGTTAAAATATTTAAGATGGTAGATTTTCCAGATCCACTCTCCCCTTTAATTCCTACAAACGAGTTTTTTTCAATCAAAAAATTTAAATTATCTAATATAGTTTTATCTGAATATTTAAATTTAACATTTTTAAATTCAATACTATTTTTAAAAACAAAAGATACTTGTGGTTCGTCTTCTAATTCATAAGCTTGATCTTGATTAATCTCAAGAAGATTTTTATTAATTATATCGATTTGTGGAACCAAGTAATTAAATTGTTGATGCGATGAAAAAATTCTCAATATGTTTGGTAAAAATTTTAGTAAACCTATAATTACCGCTCCTATGTAAGGTATATACTCATATAAATCAATTTTTTCAAAAACTACAAAATAATATGTTGTGGCTAATGTTGAAAATACAAAAACAAGCTCCAAAAGATATTTTGGAATTATTTCTATAATAGTAAACTTTAAATTATATCTTAAAGCTTGTTCTTTATATTTTTCATTCCTATCAGAAAAAAATTTTTGTTTTCCAGAGAGTAGAATCTCTTTGAAAGATACAATACCTTCCATCATGTTTTTCATATATGAGGTATTATAATTTTGAGTAGTAGAACCGTATTTTGATATATTTAGTCTCGTAAATAAACCATATGCCAAGAGTACTGTAAAAATTAGAGCAAATGTAATTATTGTTATTTTTATATCAAGAGATAAAACCACAGTAAAAGCCATAGCTGCTAATATTAAATCTGAATAAAAGCTCACTAACCTCATGAATATTCCATCTATACTATTCATATACTCCATGTTTCTTAATAAGACTGATGAGTGGTTGTTTATATGAAACTCGTACCTTTTATTTAAATAACTATTATAAACATCTTTTACCACTCGAAGTGTTACTTTATTTTGAAATTTTTCAATAAAATATGTTGCAATAACTAAAGTGATATTTTTAACAATATATAATATTACCACTGCACTAAAAATAAAAATAATTCTATATTCTTCATTTATAAAACTAAAATATTTTTCATTCCAAGTTGGGTCAGTTACAGACTTAAAAATTGGAATTAAAGCTCCAATACTTAATAGCTCCAAAAATGAGGTAATAAAATTTATGAATATTACTACAAAAAAAATTGATTTTTCTTTTTTAGTAAATACTTTAAAAAATTTTTTTGTTAATGAAAATTGTATCATTTTTTGTAGTAGGATTTAAACCTCTCAACACCTAAAACTGTTTTCTTTTCTTTAAAAAATTTTAGAACCAAACTAAATCCAATAAAACCAGCTACTCTAGTAATTAAATCTATGTTCTTATTAGTCATTAAATTATTTATAATACTAAAACTAAATTTAAGTCTATAATTTTACATATAGAGGTATATTAATTTGTATGAATTATGGAATACATATACAACACACTTAATTAATGCAAGAATATGTTGAGTTTTAAAAACCTATTAATTACTGAAAATAGCTCGATTTTAGATGCTGTTAAAGTAATTGACTCAACAAATCATAGAATTTGTTTTATTGTTGATAAATCAAACAAACTTATTGGCTCAATTACTGATGGAGATATTAGAAGAGGTTTAATAAAAAAAATTAGTTTCAAAAAAAAAGCAATAAAAATATGTAATAAAAAAACAATTTTCCTTAATCAGAACAAAACATTATCAATTAAATTTGATAATAACGAAGAGACATGCATTCCAATTATTGATAAAGAGAAGAAGATAATTAATGTTAAAATCTATAATAAAAAAACTAATAAAGTAAATTCTGCATTAATTATGGCAGGTGGAAAAGGTGAAAGACTTTACCCAATAACAAAAAATATTCCAAAGCCTCTAGTTAAAATTAAAGGTAAAACATTGTTAGAAAGTTTAATTAGAAAATTAAATGCTGATGGTGTTAAAAATATTAAAATATCTGTTTACCATATGTTTAAAAAAGTTAAATCTCACTTAAAGAATAAAAAATTTTCTATCAAAAATACTGATTATATAGTTGAAAATAAACCTCTGGGAACTGGCGGATCAATAAAACTTTTTAATTTAAGCGATAAGGATTTTTTTGTAGTAAATTGTGATATCAAATTAAATATTGATTTCTCCAAAGTTGCAAATTTTCATATAGATCAAAAAGCCGATATTACTGTTGTATCAAAACAAATAATTAACAAACTATCCTTTGGTAAATTGAATATTGATTCAAAATTTAACGTAACATCAATTGAAGAAAAGCCAATTTTAATAAACTATATAAGCACTGGTCTGTATATTGTTAATAAAAAAATTAAGAAATTAATTAATACAAATCAAAAAATAAATATGGATCAAATTATTCAAAATGCAATTAAAAAAAAAATGAAAGTAATTTCTTATCCTTTATATGAAGATTGGACTGACTTAGGCACAATAAAAGATTTAAATAAATTTAAAAAAAAAATAAAAATTAATTGATATTTATTTAATTGAATAGAGAATATTTTGAAATTTTTTATTATCTTTATCAAATAAAAATAAATTCTTATAATTAGATTTTTTTTTTAACCAATCATTATTAGATACATCAAACAATGAATTCAAAATATTTTTTATTTTTTTACCACTTTTTATTTTTGTCCAAAATAAACCTTCGTCTTTTAAGAAACGTTGAAATAAAAAAGAGTCATGTATGGAAAATTTTTTACTTATTTTATTAAAATTAAATATAGCAATTTTTTTTCCTCTTGAAAAGGCTTCATAAATTAGTGTTGAATCTACGCCTACAATAATTAAAGAATTATCAACTCTTTTGTAAGATAAAAAATTTTTTCTCTTATAATATTTGAATTTATAACTTTTAAAAAAATTTTTATAATAATTATTTTCTTTTTTAAAACTAAGTGAACTACCTAATATTGAAATTGGAATTTTTTTATCTTTTGAAAATTGAATCAAATATGGAATTAAAAATTGTGTAGTATTATAATAACTTTTTTGAAAATCTATAATAGATGCTTTATCTCTATATTGAGAAATAAATAATATTTCTTTTTTTTTTCTTTTTTGTTTTTTATAAAAAAAATTATTTATAAATGAGCCAATAACAATAAAATTTGCATTAATATATTTTTCAATTATCTCTTTTTCTGTAGTTGTCATGCATAAAAAATAGTCACAACTTAGTTTGGCATTATTTTTTTTTAATTTATCAATAAAAAATTTGTTTATGAGACCGTTTTGTATAATTATTATTTTTATTGATGGATAATATTTTTTAATTTTATATAAAATTATCCTATTATAATTAGATGAAATAATTGTTTTTTTTTTTGTAAACCTTAAAAAAAAATTTATATACTCGATTTTTAATTCAGACCTAAAAAAAAAAATTAAAGCGTATAAAATTCCAAAAAAATTTAATCTATTATCTCTAAATGAAATTACATTTGTTGAATTATCTAAGTACTTATTAAAAATTTTTAATTGTAAATCATCAAATATTAAATAATTTTTTTGTTCTAGAAATTTAAAATCAAGTTTTATTAACATCTTATATTCTATTTTTTATTATATTGCCTAATTTTTGAGCTTTATCTAAATCTTTGAAATTATCGATATCTATACTGTTAACTGTACTCTTAGAGTATATTTTAATTGCATTTTTCTCATTAAATGATTTTAGTCTAAAAAGTTCCTTCTTAGCTATAATATAAATTGATCCATCAGTTAAGCTTGAATTTTTTTTTTTGTAATAAACATTTGAAGAAGCAACTCTCTCCCTTAATAAAAAAAATTTATCTATACATTTTTTTATGAATGCCACACTTCTAAAGGGTGTGGTTGGCTGGAATAAAGCTATTGCATCAACTTTTTTTTTATATTTTTTTTCATACCATTTGACAGCATGTATGACAGTTAAAGCAGACGGTGTTGTTATTGATGATAATCCAGAGGGTCTTTTATTAACTACTTTAATATTTTTTTTTTTTGCTATATTGTTAATTTTACTTGAATCGCTCGATATTAAAATATCATCTATATTTTCAATTTTTTTGATAAATTCGATAGTTATTTCAATTAAAGTCTTGTTTTTAATCTTCTTTAAATTTTTTCCAGGCAACCTAGATGAATTAGCTCTTGCTGTTATAACACCCAATAATTTCATTCACTTTTTCTTATAGTATCTAATGTGCAACAGTGAAGTCCACCTTTTAAAAAATAAGAATTAGAAAACTTAATTGGAATTACATTAAACTTCATTTTTTCTAAAAGTTTAATAAGTTTTACCTGTATTTCGTCTATTACAATCGTATTTTTATCTAACGATAAAAAATTCATTCCTATCCATGGTGATGCAATATGGTTTATATCTGCTACTAGACCTTTTTTTTTCAAAATTAAGTAATTTTTTTTTCTAATTTTATTATGAAAATCAATTATTTTTTTTGGAGTTTCAACAATATCTGTAAAATAGATTTTTTTCCAATTCTTAAGCACTGCTGGACAATTTTGCTTGTTCACTCTTGAACCATTAATTAAAACTAATCCTGGATTAAGAGCCATAATTGTTGAGTCTATATGGCTTCCTCCATATATTCCCTCAGTCAAATGAACCTTGTATTCTCTGCCTACCACTTGCTGGAGCCATTGAGCTCCTAACTTATTCCCAGATCTTGAGACTAAATATAGTAAATCTTTACCTAGTTTCAATACATTTGCAGCCTCAAAACTTATTTCGTTGTTTAATAAAGTTTGATTTTTTTTATTTCCATTTTTTTTAATTATTAAATTTTTTTTATTAATTCTTGGTTTTGGTGCTGAGATCCATTCGGCACCTTTTTTAAAATAATTCTGAAAAATATCGTAGTATCCATATGTTTCAAATAATCTATACTTTTCTTGTGATGGACATTCGATAATTTTATTTCCAACGATTAAAACTAAGTCTCTTGCATTATAAACTATTTCACCAATACTGTGATGATAAGGTGTTGTATAAATTTTTCCTACATGCTCTTGATTTGGCCTCAAAACTTTTGCTCCAAAATTTTTTATAATCTTACATAAATTTTCAATTTCTTTCTGCGATTCTAATAACATTTTTTTTGGGAAAACTTCTTTTGAACACTTATTAATTAGAAAAATATCATCATTGGTGAATGGCTTTTTTTTTACTACAGGTATTGTGTATTTATTTGGAACTCTACCAACAATAATTTCCTTTAATTTACCCCATTCATTTATTGTATTTACTGTCATTTTTTATTTAATTTTTCTTAGCAATAAATTGCATGTAGCCTTGTCCATATAACATTTTGGATATTTGACTTTCTCTCTCATAATGAAGAGGTGCAAAAAATTTTCTTACATCAGTACGATTCACAAACTTTTTAATCCTTTTAATATTTGAAAAACCATTTTTTTTGTACATTGAAACTATAAATTCATTAGAACATTCATTCGTTAACCAGTAAGGTGCTTGAATGTGGTTGTGAAGAAATACACAAAAGTCCTCTGATAACATTGATTTTAAAAAATTATAATTAATATTTGGTCCCTTATTTTTTTTTGAAACTTGAATAATAAACTTAATAATTTTATCTATTTCTTTAAAATTAAGATTATCAATAAATTTTCTAAAATCTTTATTTGATTGATAATGCTTTCTTATAGCAGGTAATATTACTGACTGAACCAAGCCACCTGAAACTCCAAAAGATGTAAAATAATATCCTCCTTTTTTACATACCTTTGCACCTTCAGCAAAACCTTTCTTTATTTCATTTTTATTTTTTAAATGTGGCAAGACCCCATTAACTGCAACAAAATCAAAATAATTTTTTTTGTAGTTCAATTTTAAAATATTGCCAGGATTCAATTCAACATTATTTAAATCAATTCCTCTTTCAGCTAAACTTTTTTTCATTGGACTAATCCATTTTTTTCCTAAATCACATGCATAAATTTTTTTACAATTAAGTTTCGATAATCTCACAGTCAATGCTCCAAAATTTCCACATCCTGCGTCAAGAGCTATTTTATCTCTAAACCAACCATCCCCTAAATTGTAATTTTGATCTGAATAGATTCCATAAATTCTATTAAAAGCTTTTTTATTTTTGGAAATTCGTTTGTGTTGTTTAAGATAAAGGTTTCTGGTTAATGTTTTATAATCCACAACTGATTATATATCAACAAATTTTTTATTTACAATATCTTTATTTAATTTACCGATAAAGAAATCATAAATTTTTTTTGAAACATTTCTTTTGAAGTAAGGATTGTCAAATTTATTTTTAATTTTTTTTATTTTAGAAATAGCTAAAAGTATTTCATTTTCGCTGTAACCACATGTAATAACATTTTTTGGTATTACTCTACCTTTTTGTCTATTTCCAATATTTACAACTTTTGTTTTTACGGTTGCAGACTCTATTATTCCACTTGATGAATTACCTATCATAAACTTACAATGTTTCATTAAACTTAAATACTCATTGTATTCTAGTTTATCTAAATATTTTATATTAGAAAATTTTTTTGAAAAATTCTTAATTTTTTGTTTAATTTTAGTACTTGTTAAATCTGCATTAGGTGAAGTAAAAATAATATTGCTTTTGTTTTGTTTCTTTAAACTGCTAATCAAACTTTCCATATATTTATTAGTATTATTTAAATCATTAGTTACGGGGTGGAAAGTACATAGGATAAATTCTTTTTCAAAATCAAAATTAAACTTTTTTGTTAAATCAGATTTTTTAAGGAATTTTATACCTTGTATTAAATCCAAGCTAGGAGAACCTGATACTAAAATTCTCCATGGCTCTTCACCTAGCTGAATAAGTCTTTTTTTATATTCTTTTGTTGAAACAAAGTGTAAATGACTAAATTTTGTTATTGCATGTCTTACGTTATCATCTAGTGCACCCTCTGTTAAATCACCACCTTCAATATGACAAATTGGAATTTTATATTGAACAGAGCTTAATACAGGACATAACATTTCAAATTTATCGGCAAAAACAAATAAATAATTGGGTTTAAACTTTTCGAAATATTTAGAAAATTCAGTAATCCCCTCTGACAATGCGCTTGTGATAGAGAGAGCTGTATCGTTAGAAGGATAATTTTTTATTTCAAGATCTATATTTTTAATTTTTTTTTTTATAAGATCAATTTTTTTTCCATATAATTTACCAGATAAATAACCAGAACTTATTACCGAAACTTTAAATTTTTTATATTTTTTAAATTGATTAATAACAGGATAAGCTAAAGAAAAATCAGCCCGTGAAGTCAATGCAAAACAAATTTTATATTTCATTAGAAAAATTTTTTATTTATTAAGCTGTCTTTTGTAATTTTTTTTTTGATTTTTTTTCCTAGAAAAAATTTTATTTCTTTATAATTTATACCTTTACCAGCTGACTTTAACATAAGCATTTTTTTTTTTAGTTTAAACCCTACTTTTAAATCTTGATTAACAACAAAAACTTTTTTTGTTGAACTTAAGGTATTTAACTCAACTTTATTAATTTTTTTAACACTTTTTCCTAAAATTATTTCTGTTTTTCTGATCATATTAACATATAATTTAAATTCTTTTGGATCCATAGAGATTTTGTGATCTGGTCCATGCAATTTTTTATTAATTGTTATATGTTTTTCAATTACTTTTGCCCCACACGCTACAGCTAAAATAGCACCATTGTTTCCAAGAGTATGGTCAGAAAATCCTATTATAGAATTTATTTTTTCTTTCAAAAATTTTATAGAATTAAGGTTTAAATCCCTTTCTTTTGTTGGATATGAACTTATGCAATGTAAAAATATAACTTTTTTATATTTTAAGTTTATTAATTTTTTTTTTGTTTCAACAACATCCTCTAGATTTGACATGCCTGTTGAAATGATTACTGGTTTATTTGTTTTACTTACTTCTTCTATCAAATCAAAATTGTTCAAATCAACTGATGAGATCTTATAACAATCAACATTTAATTTTTTTAAAAGTTTTAAACTTTCAATATCTGATGGTGTAGAGAAAAAAATTATTTTTTTTCTCTTACAATAATTTTTAATTTTCAAATGATAATCAAAATTTAATTCTAATTTTTCTAACATTTCATACTGTGTTTCACTATCATCTTTTTTTTTACGCTGATATTTTGCCTTTTTTAATTTTTTAATCGTTGACTCTTTTGTGTTAAATGTTTGAAACTTTACCGCATCAGCACCAGCTTTTTTGGCTATATCTATTAATTTATATGCTTTTCTTAAACTGCCATTATGATTAACACCAGCCTCTGCAATTATAAATACTGGGTATTTTTCACCAATTTTTTTTTTTTCTATTTTTAGAACAGTTTTAAAAAAGTTTTTCATATTCAAATTTATCTACTTTTAAGTTAATAGAACTTGTTACATTTATTATAGTGCATATAATTTTAATGAATTATCTAAATTCATTTTTAGATATTTTTTTAAATAAAAAAAAAGATGCTTCAATTTCCAAATTGATCTTGTTTGAATTTTGCTTTTATAAAGAAAATTTTGTAAAAAATTTTTTTCTTTTTTATTTTTAAGTTTTATAGCCTGAAGCCAAAAGTTACTTTCTGAATTAATTAGTTTTTTTTTGTTTAGCTTATTAATCAAATTAACTAAGAGAATTGCTTTTTTTTTTAATTCATTGTCCATCAATTAGAAATTGTATTTTGAGGCGTTAAATAATTTGCTATTATTTTTATACCAATTAAAAGTATGAATTAATTTATTATTAAAATTTGATGGTTTCCACTTAAATAGTTTTAAAAAATTTTTGTTGTCACAGTGAAGTTTATTTACCTCACTCTTTGAAGGACGAAATCTTTTTTTATCAACTTTAATAATTGATTTTGCTTTTGAAATTTTTTTTAATAAATATAGTATATCTTTAATTTTATGTGCTTTGTTAGTTCCAATATTAAAAATTTTTCCAAATCCTTTTTTAGATTTTGATAAAAGCCAAAATGCACTACATAAATCTTCAACATACGTATAATCTCGAAATGTATTTGTATTTCCAATTTTAATTTCCGTAGGATCTTTTATTAATTGCATAATCATAGTTGGAATAACTGCTCTTGTTGACTGTCTTGGACCAAAACAATTAAATGGTCTAATAATCTTCACTTTCAACCCAAAAGAATTGTAATAGCTAAGAGCTAATTGATCTGCACTAATTTTTGTAGCTGCATAAGGTGATTGTGCATTTAATGGATGGTTTTCATCCATTGGAAAATATTTGCCCGAACCGTAAGTTTCACTAGTAGATGTAATAATGCAACTTTTTTTATGTTTTTTGCATGACTCTAAAACATTTAGAGTTCCTAAAATATTTATAGAAACATGTTCACGAGGATACAAGTATGAATGAGGTATACTTATTGCTGCCGCAAGATGAATTACTTGAGAACAATTTTTTATAATTTTATCTAGTTTATTGTAGTTTCTAATATCATCTAAAATAATCTTTAAATTTTTATGTTTAAAGTTTTTTAACCAGTTTTTTTCATATCTTTTTCCTTTTTTATCAAACACAACTACTTTTTGTTTTTTTTTTAAAAAAAACTCAACTAGATGGGATCCAATAAAACCACAACCACCAGTAATTAAAATTTTTTTCATATATCTTGTTGTGTTATTATTTGTTTTCTTTTATTTATAATCAAGTAAATAAATATTGATTTGTTTTTACAAAATAGATTAATAGCCTTTTCATATTTTTATTTTGCTTAACTCTTGCATAATTATATTCAACAAAATCATTTGAAAATCTTCACTTATTTGCATATCATTAATTTTTATATGTATAAAATTGTCTGCTAACTTAATGCATTTTCCTCCATCAAACCCTAGAATGGCGAAAGTTCTCAATTTTAATTTTTTTGCTTGCTTAATAACATTGATAATATTTTTAGAATTTCCACTGCCAGACAAAACTAAAAGTAGATCATTTTTTTCTCCTTTTACTTTAATCTGTTCAGAAAAAACTTTGTCATAACCAACATCATTAGCTAAACAAGTTATGATAGCCGAATTTGAGGTCAAGGCATCAACTTTTAATCCTTTTTTGTTTGTAATTCCTGCTCCATATAAAAAGTCATTTGCAATATGAATTGCATTAGCTCCACTTCCACCATTACCACATATAAAGAAATTTTTTTTCATTTTCCAGGTTTTTTTAATCTCAGAGAATAGTATTTCAGTATGATTTTCTAGGTCTTTTTGATCAAAAGTTTGTATCAAATTATTTCTATATTTTTTAAAATTTATCATATTTTATATATATCTATCTATATCTCTAACCCAAGTTTTTTTAAAATAAATTGATAAATCATCAATAATTAAATCATAAGATGGTTTTCCCATAATTAACTTATGATACTTTACTTTCCATTTTTTTAATTGATTGGTGGTTAATTTAAAACCCATGGAATAAGCTTTTTTTGTGTTATTATTCGTTCTGCCCATAAATCTACTTGTAAAAAAAATTATTTTATGTCCATCGCTATACAATTTATTTATTTTTCTTACTACTTGAATTTTAGGTTTTGAATTTCGATATTTAGAATTTTTAGTAGTACACAAAACATTGTCTATATCAAAACAAATTGTTTGTTTTTTTTTCTTTATATTAATTACCTTGCTCATAATTTTGATCTATTTGTAAATATTTTAGTTAGTTATTTATTATTTAAGTTTTTAATATCATAATTTTCTTCTAAAAAGCATATTTACTATCTGGAGAAATTGAGTAAAATTCAATTTTATTATTAAATTTTCTTAACTTATCAATAATTTTTTTTTCTTTTGTTATGCTTAAAGAAAGAAAGCAAATATCTATCTTATTTTTAATAATTGTTAAGCTAGGCTTAATTTTTAAATTTGTACCAGGAAATAATAAATTTTTTTTTTTCTTATTATCATCAAAAATATAGTCTATGTAAGGTGTTAACTTGTTTGCATGAAAATAAACAATTGATCTATGTCCAGCTCCAAAAATAGCAATTTTTTTATTTTTATCAATTTTATTTTTTAAGAAAGTAATCAATTTTTTTTTTTTATTTTTACATTTTTTCACAAATACTGACCCTAACTCATTATCTATTTTGGTAATTTTTTTTATAACCATTTTTTCTTTTTTAAATTTGTTAATTTCAAACACTAGAGCATCCTCTTGTGGATATGGATACCTTTTACAACTTAAAATATTATAACCTAATACTTGGAAGGCTCTGATAAATGATTTTTTAGTAAAATAAATTGAATGCTCTTCCCAAAGCATAGAAACATCCCCTTGTTTTAAAGACTTTTGACTATCTGGTATTTCAAAAATAAAACTACCATTGGGTTCTAAAAAAGTTTCAAGATTTTTAATAAAGGAATTTAAATTATACGTATGCTCAAGCACTCTACAAGAAACAATAATATCAAATTTTCCTAAGTTGCCAGTATTTTTATCATACTTTTTTTTAAGAATACTATTTTGAATTAAGAATTGATTTGGATTTTTTATTGATATTTTAAGGTTTTTTTTACTATCAAGTATTTTTAAATTTTTGAAATTTTTACTTTTTAATGATGTATAAATTTTTTCATCAAAACTTGAAATTAATAAAACTTTTTTTCTCTCTCTAAGTTTTTTTTTTAAATATAATATTAATTCATCTAAATGATCATCTGGTTCATTATTTTTAATCCATTTTAATTTTGGTATAAAAGACTGATTTTTACCATTTTTTTTTAATTGTATAACAGAACACTGGCTACATTTATTTAATACAAACTTATATTTTTTTATAATTTTTTTCTTTTTAAAATCGAAAGATCTTGGAATTTCCCCAAAATAATTTAACGTTTTAATATTTTTATTTTTACAAATATTGCATGTCATTAATTATAATAATCATTTTTTAATTATCTCAATTTTTGGAAAAAATCTTAAAAAGGCACCGCCATTTTCTAAATAATTTTGATTTTTTGATATTATGTTATCAGCATGTATCCATGCTAATATTATTAAGTAATCAGGTTTATTTTCATCAATATCTTTAGTTGGTAAAACTTCAATTTGATCACCTGGTGAAAATTTAAAATGTTTCTCATTATTATCATCGTATAAATAATCTATATGATTTCCTATACCAAAATAACTTAAAAAAGTTGTACCAGATCTTGCTGCTCCAAATCCTGAAATTGTTTTATTTTCATGCTTAATTTTTTTTATGATTTTATTTAATTCATTTTTTAAATCTGTTAATTGATCATTCATTTTTTGGATAGTTTCAATTTTATCTAATTTCTCTTTTTTTTCTAATTCGATTAATTCAAAAACGGAATTATGTATCCTATTTGATTGTTTTTTTATTTTTGCATAGCAAATTATAGATCCACCTTGTTCTGGTCCTCTTTCAACTTTAATTATATCTAAGTTAAAAGAATTTAAAAATTGTTTAAGTGAGATTATTGAATGGTAAGAAAGATGTTCATGAAATATTGTTCCTATTAACATTTTTTTTACAACATCAAGTAAATATGAAACTTCAAAAACAAAAATTGACTCTTCATTCATCATAAATTTTATGGCTTCTAACATTCCTCTTAAATCATCCATGTGTGCAAATACATTATTAGCAGTAATTACTTTTGCTTTGCCATTTGTATTGCTTATTTTGCTTGCTAGCTCTAAATTGAAATATCCTTTAATAGTTTTAATTCCTGAAAGATTCGCTTGATCAACAATTTGACTAGCAGGATCTACTCCTAATATGTTCTGAAAACCTTTATCTTTAAAACACTGTAATAATGTTCCATCATTACTTCCAATATCTAGTATAAGATCCTTATCATTAATTTGCTGAACATTTATTACTCTTTCAACATAATCTTTAAAATGATTAATCAATTTTATATCTCGGGCAGTTTTAAAAGTAAAATCTGCCCATAAAAAATCTGGATTTACCACATCTATTAGCTGAACATGGCTACAATTTTTGCAAAAATAGAGATTAAGAGAAACTTTTGGAATGATATTTTCTAAATTTTCTTTTTTTACATATTTTTCTGAAATTGGACTTTTGCCCATATTAACAGCCATCTCAATTTCTTTACTTAAGCACAACCTGCAACTATCTCGAGCATAAGTAATGTTATTTTTTAGTTCTTTACTTTTCATAGAATTTTTTAATTTGCTTAACTACGTAATTAATTTGTTTTAAACTTAAATTTTCATGAAGAGGTAAGGCAACAACTTCTTTTAACATTTTTTTTGAATTTTTCAAATCGTATTTTTTATAGTTCCTGTATACTTTTGTATCACTCACCAATGGTGAATAAAATACTTTAGTTTCTATACCTTTTCTATTAAGAAATAATCTCAATTTGTTTCTATTTTTAAATCTAGTTAAAAATAAATATCTCCCATGAATTTCTTTTGAGTCCAAAGTTTGAGTGACCATTAGATTATTTAAATGCTTTGTATAATATTTAGAAATTTTTTCTCTTTTTTTTAAAACTTCATGTAAATATTTTAATTTTTCTATGAGTGTGCTTGCATGAATGGTATCTATTTTATGATTTAATGAAATATCACTAGAATTATTGATATTAAAACTATTTTTATATCTAGTTGTTCCTGCATGTCTTAAGTGCAATAATTTATTAAAAATTTTTTTATTATTTGTCGTAATGACACCTGCTTCACCATATGAATTTAAAACTTTCATTGGATTAAAACTAAAAGCACAAGCGTTAGAATAATACCCAGATTTTTTACCTTTATAAGAGCTACAAATTGATTGGGCTGCATCCTCAATTATTTTTAAATTATATTTTTTAGCAATATTATGAATATCTTTCATTGCACATAGCTTACCAGCAACATGCATCGGAACTATTGCTTTTGTTTTTTTATTTATAGCCCTCTCAATATTGGCTGGATTTAAATTAAAGTTGTCATCTATATCGACAAAGACAGGCTTTGCACCTAAAGAGGAAATAGCATGAGAGGTAATGATCCACGTAAATGGTGTTGTAATTACCTCATCACCTATACCTATATTATTCGCTTTCAAAGCTAAAAATAGAGCACTGCTACCAGAAGAAACACCAACCGCATACTTTGCATTAACAAATTTTGATAGTTTTTTTTCAAATAGTTTTTGATCATTTCCATCTAAAATTCTTCCACTTAACAAAATGTTGTTAATTTTAGAAAGTATTTTTTTTCTAAATTTTGGATTTTTTACTTTCAAATCTAAAAAGGGAACTTTCATTTGGCGTTTATATCTTAAATATCAGTTATTTTAATTTTGTGATCTTTTTTATGTATATTATACATTCTTTAATTTCTCTTTAATTATAAAAATTCTCATTGTCTATTAAAAATTCTTTTCCAATATTTGCAACTATCTTTCCATGAAATTCTTTTTGATAAGGAAATTTATTCCAAAATTTTTTTTGTTTATCTTTGGTTTCATCCCACATGTCCCAAAAATTATTGTCAACTCTAAAAAATATCTCTTTAGTGGCACTTTCAATTTCATTTTCATTGTTTTCTCTTATCACTACATTTTTATTTTCAAATTCATCTGCTGTAGTAGCAAAACATAAATTTTTCAGTTTCAACATATCAATGTTTAATTTATCATTAGTCTTTTTATCAAAAAAATGTTTAAAAACTATTAAAGATTTTTTTTGATAAGTTGCTACATGACCTATTGGCACTTGATTCACATTTAAGTGTGGTTTTCTAAACAATTTAGACATTTGATCTATTCCAGATCCAGTAGATATCCAAAATAAACATTCAGAGCTAAGAAAAATATCTAAAAAATCTGTTCTCATTCCGTTAGTTGCATAATCTATTATTTTTGGGTCAGAGTAACTAATCTTTTTTCCAACTTTGCTTCCCATTCGAATTACATAAATATTTTTACTTGATAAAAATTTACAAGCAGATTTAAAATTTTCTACATCACAATTTCTGTAATCATGGTATGCAAAACTTTTTTGAGGATGATATGCTCCATCTCTAACATGCATGCACACAAATCTAGTATTCTCTGGTAATCCTATTTTTCTTAAAAATTCAAAACCCCTTTTTTTTTCTTTTTTTGAAAATGATAATATCGGCTTAGTTTTATCATACAAATTATATCTATCTTTTGAAGTTGTAAAAAAATAATTTTCATTTTTAAATAACAAATTTTTTTGTCTACACCATTCTAGTGGATAAATAATAAACCAAGGTAAAATAATTAATTTTTTTTTCCACATTTTATCTAATTGTTTATTACTAATTTTAAGTTCAGGTTTGTAAAAAAAATCTATGTAGTTTTCTTTTGGTTTATCAATTGCAAATTTTTTTTCTAATAAATAAATTTCAACATTAGTTGCAAAATGACCAAATTTGGCATTATCTAAACGTGCCCAACGTATTAATAGGACAGGTCTTATTAGTTTAATGAAAAAAGCAAATATTATTGTTAGTGGAAAAAATATAATCAAAAATAAATATCTTAAACTTACTAGTATTTTTGTTTTTATAAATTGAGATTTAAACATAATTATTTAAAACAAATAAATTCAAAATCACCTTTGTATTTGTTTGTTTTAAATATCCATTGCCAATCATTTACAGAAAAAAATGATTTACAAGTTAAGGCCCAACATTGTAAATTGAACAACTCTTTTAAGTTAGTATAGCTTTCTACCATTATGTACTTTTTTTTAGCTACTCTCTCTATTTCTTTAATACTGCTAAATAAACCATCTATATTCAGATTATGTAATGTTGCTAGAGAAATTACTAAATCAAATTTTTTATTTTTATAAGGAAATTTTTTATTAGCATTAAAAACAAATAAGTTTTTTTTGACAGTATCCTTTGATTTTGAAATCGCATAGTTAGAAATATCAAAACCATAAATCTTAATTTCTGGTAAAAGTAACTTTAATTCATGAAGCAAATATGCTTTACCACACCCAACATCTAAAATTTTTGAATTATTATTTAATGAATAGTTTTTAATAAGTTTTTTTGCAACCCCTCGCCATCTACCTGGAATATATTTATAACCACCATATCCATAACTTCTATTTCCATCCCAATAATCGAAACCATATTTACTAGCAATCTGCATTCCTTTAACTTTTTGATTACTCATTCTTTTTAAGTAATTTCTTTTTGAAGAATGATGTAATGGATTTACAAAATATTTTCTTTTACTCATAAATTTCAGTATTTTTTTTCATATTTGCTTTACAATTTTTTTGGGAGAAATCTCAAGTCTAAAATATTTTTGAAGTAAACTTTTAAACAAATGATTATTCTTGAAATATACTCCAAAATAATAATTGCTGGTATAAATGCAAAAATAAATAATTTCAATGTAATATAAAAAATGATCCATACAAAGTTTTTTTTTTTATTTAATCGCACATTTAGGAAATTTATTGATTTAAAGGGATAATTTTTATTAGACCATTTGTGAAAATAAAATGCATTTTGCTGATATTCTTTAAGTTTAATTCTGAATGCCTCTTGGTATAAAGCTCTTATGTAGGTATTTATAAACTTAATGCTAAAAAAAGTTAAAAAAAGACTAAGTTCTTTTTTTGATGGTAAAAAAATAAAAAAAAAAGTTAAAATTATATTTATTCCTCTAAAATTTGACTTATTTATTTTATAGGAATATGTCTTATTAAATTTTTTGATCAAATTGTTGACCCAAAATATTTCATGGTAAAAAAAAAAATTTTTATCATATTCTAAAATATGTTCAGCAACTCCATTTTTTAATTTAACGTTACCATCAAATTTATAATTCCAACTAAAGTTATTTATTGTACTTTTAAATAAAGACCTCGAATAGGATATCTGAGCATAGTCACAGAATTTTTTAATTACACTTTTTTTTCGAATTATTAAATCTTCATGTTTTATAACTCTATGAGACTTATCTTGAAATTTTTTCAAATAATCCAAAGAGAAAAAATCCTCAAATATGATATTTTTATATGATCTTGTTTTAAAGAAAATTGAGTCAGTTTTATTTAAATGCATTTCATTTGGTTTTTCTAAAGATGGAATTCTTTTAGGTATATTACTCTTTAGTTCCCTTAGCATAGTTATTGTTTTTGCTTCTTCAAAATCTTGATAAAAATTTTTCATATACCAACAGACATGCATATGGTAAATTAATATCTTTTTACTTTTCAGATCTTCTCCTAAACAACTTGCGTAGGCCAGATGAAGTCCTAAAAAAAAATTTTTAGAACTAATCTCTTCCCCTTTTAAATAATTGTTGAGTCTTTTTACAAACTTTTTTTTATTGATCTTCACACTTTTTGTTTTTGTTTTTCCTAAGTTATACAAATAATCTCCACCTTTTAGTTTTTTTGCATCAATAATAGAGGGGTGAAGCTTTAGAAAATGATTTACAATTTTTAACCAGTTATTATGTAATTTTAGATGTTTATTCCAGTGTGGGTAAAAATACATCAGAATATAACCAGGGGTCATCAAAACTTGATGATGACCATCAATAAAACTTTGAAAAAGCTTACTTCCACTTCCTGGTCCTGCAAGCAAAACTAATGTTTTTATTTTTTTAAATTTTTTTGGTATCAATTTGATATTTGGTGTGAAACGATCTTTAATATTTTATCTTTATCAATAGGTGAGCTATTTGACATATTCTCCACAACATGTCCCGCAGCTATTGAACCTAAATATAATGTCAATAAATTGCCAAGGTTTTTTTTAAAGCAAAGAGAGGCTAATGCCAACATCGCATCACCAGCACCAATTTTATCTACTACATTTTTTGTGAATGCTGGGGCATGAAAGACTTTATTATTATTTATAAGCAATACTCCATCTTTTCCTTGAGTTATAATTATCTTTTTTGTTTTTAATTTTTTTTGTAGTTTTTTGCCTAATGTAACAATAGAGGAGTTATTGTCCCTAAATTCATGTTTTAGTTCATTAGCATTAATTACAACCCCATTCATATTTAAAAATTTGTCCAATGTATGATGACTAAAATTGCTAGAATTTATTTGTGAATTGTAAGTATAAAATTTACCAGACTTTATTATTAAATTTGTAATTTTTTTACTTATCAAGCCATGACCGTAATCACAAACTATAATTAAATCATGTAAAGGAATTTGTTTTTTAATAATCTTGCATAAATCACTCTCATTTTTTTTTTCCAATTGACTATCATTTAGAGAATAAAGACCTAATGTCTTAATGTTATCAGTATTTTCAATAAACCTTTTTTTTATAATTGTTGGAGAATTTTTTTTCTTTATAAAATATGGCTTAATATTTTTATTTAAATTTTTTCTTATAAAAGAGCCCTCATTACCATCTTCACCAAGATAACTTACTAAGCTAATTTTTTTACAAAAACTTGATAAATGATTACAAATAGCCAGGCTACCACCTAAGTATTTTTCTGTATTTATTGGTTTCATGGTTAGTACTGGCTCTTTTCCTGATTTTCCAAGAGTTTCACAGTAAGTATATTCATCTATAATACTTTCACCGATTACCATAACCTTTAAATCATCAAAAGATTCAACAGCTTTGATTATTTTATCTTTTGTAAATTCTTTATTAATTTTAAGTAAAAATTTTTCATTCAAAGTAATTCCTTTATTAAGCATGTTAATGATTTTACTAGAACTGAAAGTTTCATCTTCAGTGACTTTAAATTTACCACCAAATTTTTTTAGAACTTTAATCTCTTTCTTAATCTTATTAGTAATATCGTTATTAAAATTTTTATAATCTGGTCCCTTGCAGTAAATATTTGGCTTAATTTTACTAATAATGGATATTGCATCTTGGGAGTCACTATCACAAACAAAATCAACAATACTTAATTCTGAAAGAATTTGTTTTCTATTATTTAAATCAAACATAGGGCGGTTAAATCCTTTATTTACAAATCTGTCACTTGTGACGGATATAATCAAAACATCACCTAAATTTTTAGCAGCTTTAAAGTGGGAAATATGTCCAGCATGTATTATATCAAATACTCCATGGCACAGAACTATCTTTTTGTTGTTCTTTTTTAAAAGATTTATTTTTTTAGACAAATTTTCGAGTGAAATTATTTTATTCATCAAATAAATTTTTTTATCTCTTGGGTAGATAAACACAACTTAGAAATTTTTTTTATGTGCCAAATATTTTCTATATCTTGTATATCATCCTGTTTGCTGGCTATAATATTTTCAAGTGCAAAAATTAATTTTTTTTTTTTTTTTAAAAATTTAGTTATAATTTCATGTCTTAAAATATTATTTTCTGGTAACTGGAAAAGACTATAAAAAATTATGCTCTTATGTTTTTTGTTTGCCAACAATTGGTTTAAAATATAAAAACTTTCATTCATCGCATATTCAGTTGAGCTTAGTTCAAATATTAAATTATTATTTTTACAAAAATTACGTAATACTAAATTTTGAACAGATTGAGGAACTCTTTCACCCATAAAAGTTCTACTTGATATATAACCTTTTGCAATCACTTTATTTTTGGAAAATTATATTTTATTGCAGATTTTGAAATTGATTTTAAAGAGATTGGTTCAAAAAATTCACCAATTTTTTTATCTGCATATGGACTATAAACACTTTTAAATCTACAATTCATCGACCATCTAGTTTCTATTGTTTTGTTGACAACATTGCCATGAGGTAAACATTGATTAAAAATCAAAATTTCTCCAAATTTTACATCAAGCCAATGAACATCTTTTTTAATTTTATTGAACAAGTTTTGACTATTTTTTACTTTTTTACTAAATAAATTTTTTTCATATTTCTTATATTTTGAAAAAGGTAATATATACATACTTTTGGTTTTAAAACAATTAACTAGAGGCATCCATACGACAGCCTCATAAGGTGAGTCACCCGACCAAACATCAGCATGCACATCAAGAAGTGAAGAGTTGTCATTAGGTAGTTGTATGCTTAAATTAATTTTTTTTTGCATTACTAATTCATTTCCAACAATTACATCTAAAAGTGATTTCGCACATTGAAAATAATTTTTGCGAAAATACTTATTGTCATTAAGGATATTAATTAGATTTAATCTAAAATCATTAAGATCTTTTTTTTTAATATATTTATGAGAATTATCAAATATCTCTCTATCTTGTAAATTTTTAAACTCTTTATTTTTTTTGATTATTTTTATAAAAAGTTTTTTTATAAAAAAAATTGCTTGATCATCACTTATTTTTTTTATCAGATAACCATTTTTTAAGAAATCATTTGATAAACTTAGCTCTTTTTTACTAATGAAATTTACCATTTTTTTCCAATTTTTTTATCTGCTTTAAGACTAATAAAAGTTGGTCCCATAGTTTTATAACATTTTAAAACTGCAGATTCAGTTTGATCACTATTCTTGGGAAAATAAGATTTAATATTCTTAAAAAGTTTCATTAATCTTGGAGCATCTAGTTCCGCATGTGTTGGTCCTAAATTAGGATAATCTGCAAACCCAACTAGATTAACATTTGCTCTTTGTTGGTCAATATCAAGTTTTATTTGTTCAAATGGTCTTTCTATAAGAAATGGAGTGATAGTATATACCCATGGTTTAAGTCCTTCCAATGACATCCCTGAAGCGACTCCAATAATACTCTGCTCACAAATACCTAGATTAAAGAATTTTTTTGGGTGAACTTTTCTAAATTCATCAAAGATTCCGAAACCTATATCTCCAACAATTAAAACAATCTTGTCATCCTTTTTTGCTAATTCGGTAATTAAATGTCCAAATCTTCTTCTCATTTGATACCTAATCTTCTTTTACCTATTTCTATTTCATTTCCCTTTAATTGTCTGGCATGCCACACTGGATCATTTTCAAATTCTTTTACACCTTTTCCCTTAATTGTATTAATTATAAAAGCAGTTGGTTTTTTTGATTTATTTTTTTTTAGAAAACTTTTAGTAAGAGACTTGAATGAGTGACCATCTTTTATATCCACACAATTCCAATTGAATGCCTCTATTTTTTTTTTTAAGTTAGAAAGTGGTAAAACATCATCAATTTTTGATAGCGCCTGTATCTTGTTATAGTCAATAATAACAATCAAATTATCCAATTTGTGCTTAGCAGCTATTAAAAAAGATTCCCAAGTTGTGCCTTCTTGGCATTCTCCATCACTTATCATAACAAATATTTTTCCTTTTTTGCTTTGTTTTTTTCTTGCAAATGCCATTCCTGTTGCAATTGGCAAACCATGTCCCAAACTACCTGTGGTACAGTGTATTCCATTTTTTGGGTCTATTTCGAGATGTGTAGAAATTTTTGGACTTAAGCCTTTTTTTCTAAGTATTAAACTCATTGGAAATGATGCGTGCGCTTTACTCAAAATAAACTTGTCATTTTTTTTTAAAATAATTTCATAAAGAGTTATTATAATTTCTATCATTGAAAAACTTCCTCCTAAGTGCGCTTCTCCTTTTTCTATAAACGCATTAAAGGTCTCTTGTCTTAATTTTACTGCTTTATCTTTTAGATTTTCTAGATTGATTTTCTTGCTCATTTCAATTTTATTAACTGCATTGTTTTTATATTAAAATATTTTTTATTCTTTAAAGGATTGTTAAAAAGTCTTTTTTTGAAATGCTTCCTTCAAATCTTTAATTGTATATTTCGTTTTAAATTTTAGAACTTTAAATATTTTTTCTGAAGAAATACGATATGAACGTTTGTCACTGGACTCCACTTTAATAATTTTTACATCTCTGCCCATTACTTTTTTTACATCTTTAGCTAATTGTATAGTAGTTTGGTTTTTTTCTTCTGTGTTAAAAATTTCATAATTAATTTTTTTTTTATTTATGTTCATTTAGTTTTGTTTCATGAAAAATAGCGATACTACTTACTGGAACAACTACATGTAATTGACTTTTAAGTACAGAAAAAATTTCACTTTTTTTTTTTAAAATTACACTTTTAACTTTTTTTTTATTTTTAAACAAACTTATCTTCATTGATCCTTTTATTAATTGGTATATTTCTAAAGTTTTAGAATGTTTATGAATATCAAATTTATTTTTAGAATTAATCAAAACAATCATACTGTGTATTTCAGCTTTTTTAGTTTTGTGTATACAAACTCTACAATTAATATTGTTGTTTATTTTTGAGAACTTGATTAAATTTTTAAAAAAACTTTCATCTATTTTAACATTTTTGTCTTTTATAAAAAAAGCAGGCGACCTACCTGAATTGTCATAAATAAATTTTTTTCTCAAAAAAAAATTAGGAATCTTATTCATTTTAAGAATATTATTTCCTTTTTTTAATTAATATCAACATTTAGTATGTTAAAATTGAAGTTTAGAAACCAATATTTTCCGAATAACACCCATATCTATATCAATAGGATTATTTGATAATCTTTGCTGATTTATACCTTTTAAGATGTTCTCGATTTGATCTGAATTATTAATATTTAATTTCTTTAAACTTAATTCAAGGCCAGTATTTTCAGCCATTTTTGATAATTTTCCTTTCAACTCGCTTACATCGTTTACTTTAAACTCACCAAACAAAATCTTATATCTTTCACTTAAATCAAATTTAACATTTGCTGATGAAATATTCTCAAAGTTAAATTTTAAAAAATCTGATAATGTTAATGCAACAGCATGTCCGTGGCTTATGCCGTGTTCTGAGGTAAAAGGGTAAGAAACCGCATGTGGTGCTGTTGTTTTTGAAATATTAATTGCTTTGCCAGCATTCAAGGCCCCTATAGACATTTTATATGCAGTTTCAAAATTTGATTTATTTATGTGTAATTCAAAGAAAGGTAATAAATATTTTAATGACTGAACTGCATACTCTACACTTTCGTTAGTTGATTTCTTTGACAACAAAGACTCTATAGATTGTGCGATAGCATCCATACCTGAAGCTGCTGCTATTAGTTTAGGTGTTGAAAGAATCAGATTAGGATCAATAATTATATAATTAGGTTTTATTTCTTTGCCCTCAACTGAATATTTTATTTTGCTTATATACATTACTGCATTACTTGTGGTTTCAGCTCCTGATCCTGCGGTAGTTGGTATCGCTATTAATTCACAAAAATTATTCAATTCATTACTTGAGTTTTTAATACTCTCCTCCAAGTTTTCACAATTATGAAGAGAGTTGGAAACTTTTGCTAAATCTAAAACTGCCCCCCCACCAATGGCGACAATTAAATCAGGTCGAAAATTATTAATTTTTGTTATAAAATTTTTGAGATCTTCAATATCAGGTAGTTGCTTTGTTTTATAAAACACTTCGTATTTAAATTTAGAAAGAATAGTTTTTAATTGACTTTTTGCTCCAGAGATTGAAAAAGAATTTTTTCCAGCGAATATCAAAATTTTTTTATAATTTTTTTCTATAGATAGATACTTAATATTTTCTAGAGAATTTTTTCCAATGTACTCATTATTTATCATAAATTAATAAAATTTTTTTTAATCTCATTTAAATTTTTAATTCTTGTTAAATTTTTTAATGAACCAGAATCTATAACAACATTCAAAAAAGATGGCCCTGAAGAATCTAAGAATGATTTTAAAGTTTTTTTAATTAATTTCTTATTTTTAAGCAAGAAATATTTTTTATAACCTATGCTATAGCAAAATTTTTCTAAATCGATTTTGTCAATTGCCGTAGGCTGGCCTCCTACCGACTCATGACAAGAGTTATTGAATAAAATATATTTATAGTTCTTTTCTGCAAACTTTGATGAAATTACTGAAGCCCCCATGTGCATTAGAAAAGCACCATCACCATCTAAACATATGGTTTGTCTTTTGGATCCTAAAGAATAACCTAGTGCAACCATAGAAGAATGACCCATGCCACCAACCATGTAAAAATCCTTACTTTTGTTATTTTTACCTAAGCTTCTTATTTGAAAAAGTTCTCTTGAAGTAAAGCCTGTTGTAGCTACTATCCTTGAACTTTTGCTTTGATTTAGTAATTCAGATATAAATATAGATCTTGTTACAGAATGTTTTTTTATATTCTCATTAGCTTTTCTTTTTGTGCTTGTTTCGAGGTCTTTATTTTTAAATAAAAAAGCTACTGGGTGATTTTCTTTTTTTGTTAAAGAAATTAAACTGTTAAGTTGTTCTTTGTATTTATTTTTATTAAATATTTCATATTTAATCTTTAATAATTTTAGTTGCTGTAACATTATTTTTCCTTGAACTTTGTGTTGCACCTCATCTTCGATACCAGGTGCCCCTCTCCAACCAATAAATAAAATCATTGGAATTGAGTAAACATCTTTGTGAATAATTGATGTTATTGGATTAATAATATTACCTAATCCAGAGTTTTGAAAATATACTATTGGTATCTTCTTTGATGCCAAATAATACCCTGTAGCTATCGAAACTGCACCACCTTCATTAGCTGCAATTATATGTTTTTTTTTATTTAAATTTTTCAAATTGGTTGAAAAACTTTTTAGAACGCTATCAGGGACACCAGTATAAAAATTTATCTTTTTTTTCTTTAATATTTTAAATATATTTTTAGAAATTAACATTATAGTTGTGGTATAATGTTTAATATCTTTTTTATTGAGATAATTTCTTTTTCTACCTCAGATGATCTAGAATTTTTTAGTATACTAAGTGCTGTTTTCTCCATTGCTGGATAGGCAGCTCTTAATAAATGATTTGCATAAATTACTATCTTAAATCCATTTTTAATTAATTGTTTTTCTGTGACTTTTGAATAAGTGGATGGCACTGCAACCATTGGCTTAAAATATTTTGATTTTTTGAATTTTTCAGCAAAGGAAAAAATTTCTTTAGGTGTATCAATCTTACTATGTATCAGAATTAAATCTGCACCAGCTCTTGAATAACTTTCTGCTCTTTTAATTGCATCACTTAGATTTTTTCCAAGTATAAAACTTTCAACTCTTGCTACAATCAAAAAATCTTCTGACCTTCTTGCACTACAAGAAATTTTTATTTTTTTACAAAAATTTTTTATGCTATCTTGACTGGCACCTTTTTGGTCTTTAAATAGTGAATTACTTTTTAATCCAGCCTTATCTTCAATTGCAATTGCAGATACACCTAGTCTTTCTAAATTTTTTATAGTGTAAGGTAAATGTTCTGGTCTTCCACCATTATCAGCATCAAATAATATAGGTTTTGAGGTTACTTCAGCAACACTATTTAAATTATTTATCCTAGTTGAAAGCTCAAGAGATTGGTTATCTGGCTTACCGTTAGATGCAGAGTCTGTAAGACTAGAGGACCATATACCATCAAACTCTTTATATTCATTCCTGTCGTTAATCTTAAGGTTTTCTATCATTAATCCAGTTAAGGGATTATGACTCTCAATAAATCTAACTATTTTTTTTGAACCAATAAGTCTTTTTAGCCTAGACACTCTTGTTTCTGGATTGTGAAAAATATTATTAAGATTTTTTTTATTTTCATTAATATTAACTTTTTTTGTATAGGGAACTTCTATCAGTCGACCCTTCCATCTTTTTAATAATTTTATCACATTTAGTCTGGTTTTTTGTTGAATACCCTTTTTCCAATCATCTCCATGTATTACATAATTAGGTTTTAATTTATTTAAATTGTTTGAATAATCCCAGGTATCTTGTTTAATTATTTTACTAATACCTTTAATATTTTTCATAATCTCAAGTCTTTGACTATAATTTATTAATGGAAGAGTTTTGTATTCCGCTATAGCCGAGTCAGTGAACAAACCAATTACAATCTCACCATATTTTTTTGCTTTTTTAATGATGTTTAGATGACCAGCATGAATAATATCAGCTCCCATAGGCACATAAATAATTTTATTTTTTTTCATAATTTTTAATAAAAGATTTCTTTAGATATATTTTTAAATATGTCGGTATCTGTTGATCCATATTTAGAATAATTTTGTACTATATGCGGTTCAATATCAGTAATTCCAGCCCCATGTTGTCCTCTTATTTTTGGTCTAAAAACATCTTTAAATGAAAGAAAAGATTCTTTTGAAGCAAAATAACTAGATGCTATTAAAGGAAATTTCCAAAAAATTTTTTCAATATCAAGTATTTCCTCTGGATCAAGATCTTTATAAAAAGAATTTTCATTACTCAAATAAAGATTTAAATTTTTATATATTTTATCTAAATCCTCTTTTACATTTCCATCTTCTATTAATTTAAGCATAATTTCTGCATTATTTTTATTTAAAGATAGCCATTTTGGATCAATGCCAAGCATAAATTCACACACATTGTGATTTAAAAAAGGAAACCTAGCTTCAATTGGACCTCGATTCATAAAGATTATTGATGCTCTCTTTAACATGTTGTTGTAAATGTTATTAATAAATGCTTTTCTGCTTCTCAGTTTAATCTGTACCTCATGATTTGCTTTTAATTCCTTCCATGCTGTATAAGCTCCTAGCAATTCATCAACTCCATGACCTCCTATTGTCACTTTAAATCCATCATTATGCATTTCTGGAGCTAAATACCAGTAAATTGGTAAAGGATAAAAGCTTAATGCCTTCAGTTGTCTCATTTCAAATGATTCAACAATTTTTGGCATGTCTCTAACTATTTGTTGTTTATCAGCTTCGATTACTTTTAATTTAAGACCTATTTCTTTAAACCCATCTGTAGCTATTTCTGCTGTTTTTACATCTATTGAGTCAAAATTTTTAACTCGAAAAACATATGAAGTTGGTTGATAACTTATTTCGTTAAAGTTTAAATTTTTTAATACATAAAATGTTGTTAGTACGCTGTCTATTCCACCAGATAGCATTGTGCATATTGGTACGTCTCCCATGGTTCTATTTTTGGCCGACTCATCGAGAACTTTATGCATTTCTTCACCAAGTTTCATAATATCGTCAGTATTTTTTGAAAAATATGGCTGTAAATCATAACTAGAAATAACATTTAAACTATCTGATGAAACATCATACTCTAGTATTTTACCTGGTTCTAATTCAATGGGATCATTTAGACTCAAATCTTTGATTGCTCTAAAAGCTTTTAGCTCACTGGAAAATATAAATTTATCTTTTTCATGATAATAGTATAGCGGAATTCTTCCTGGCCAATCTCTTGAAATATAAATCTTATTTAAATTAAGGTCATAGATTGCCAATGAATATAAAGAATCTATTTTTTTATCTCTTAAGAAATTTATTCCATAAAGCTCATAAAGTCTCAGTAAAACCTCTGTGTCTCCTTCACTTTCAAATTTTATATTTTTACTGATAAGGTCTTCTCGATATGTATCAAAATTATAAAATTCACCATTAAAAATGAGTGCAACTTTTTTATCTTGAGAAAAATATGGCTGATCAGATATGCCCGATAGTTTTTCTTCCTTTCCTGATAATTTTACAGTGTGCCTTCTTGCTGCAAAATAAGATTTATTACCTAAATCTTTAATCGTAATTCCATCATTTCCTCTATTAATTAAATTAATACCTTTTTTTACTTCATCGAGAGAAATATTAAATCCTCCAAAAATTCCACACATAACTTTTCTCCTATCTAAATATTAATTTGTTTTAAAATTTCTTCTATAATGTTTGCAGGGCTCTTGTTGTCAGTTTCTATCTCAAGGTCACATTTATTAGGTGCTTCAAAAGGAATATCAACATCAATTACATTTTTTTTTTCACCATTAATAGCTGGTAAATAAAGTTTTTTTTTATCACGTTTTATTCTTTCCTCTAAAGTGCTTTTTAAATATATTTCAAAATAATTCTTAATATTTTTTCTGCAAATCTCTCTTTCATTTTGAAAAGGGCTTATAACTGCAGCTATTGAGGAAATATTATATTCCATAAGCCATTTTACTAAATTGATATATCTGTGAGTATTTTTTATTCTTGATTCCTTATCGTAACCAAGATTATTTTCATATAAGCTTCTGATTTTATCACCATCTACTAAAATTAAATTATTTTCTTTTTTTAAATACCCATACAAAAGTTTTGATATTGTAGTTTTACCAGCAGCAGAAGGACCAATAAGCCAAATACTAAAATTTTTATTTAGCATCATATCCCCAATTCGCCTTATCTTTTCTTCCTCTAGAGAGTGTTTTTTTAAGATTAAAAGTATTAATGATATCTGTTTTTTCTAAATAATTGAAATTTTGACCATCAGAAATCTTAACAAGTGCACCCTCACCTTTAAAGCCATGTTTTGTATATGATGAAATCCAAATTGAATCACCCTCTTTCATTTCAATTTTTTTAGATTGACTTTGAATAATTCCATTAAATATTACCTTACCTTTTGTAACTAAATAATGGGAACAATTACTATCAAGTAAATCAAATATTGATTTTTTGGATTTGTTTTTTACTTTTAGAAAATATCCAGTGAGATCTGGTGATCTAGGCGAGTTTGCTATCGAAGCCACCTTGTAGGATTTAAAATTTCTAACTGTTTTTAAAGAGTCTTTATAATCAAAATAGTATTTACCAATTTTGTCTTCTTTGAATTTTTTGTCTACATACATTAATGGATCTGCATTTATGAATTTGCAAATTTTTTTAATATCTAAAAAATTTAAACCACTGCCTTTATTTTTAAAATGATTTTTTATTTTTAACAAAGATATTTTTGTTTTTTTTGAAATTTCATTTAGGGAGTATCCTTTGTTGAAAATATCTTGATAAAAAAAAGACCTATTAGGTTTTTTTGCATCTAAATTTATAGAAAAATTATTAAAAGAATTTTTGTTTAATTTATCTCCAAAAAGATTCTCGAGATTAGATCTGGTAGTATACGATAAAATTCTTCCTGGACCATTTGTTGCTCTTGAATAAGTATGAAGACAGTAAGAGGGCTCAAAATAATTTGACCCAATGACCCAATTTGTTTTAGGATCAGGATTAATTCGAAATTTTAAAAAAGTTAGCTTATCCATCTTTTTAGCAAATCTGGCATAAATATCATTAGGACCAAGGCTAACTGTAATTGCAGGTTCGAGATGACCATTGTTTAATACTGGCATCTTATCTTTAGGGCAAAGTATATCAATAAGAACTGGGGCAACAAATCCCTTTGGAGATGGTAAAGTATAATAATTATAATAGTGAATACCTCCTCTTTTGATAGGTCTTTTAGTTTTTTCTATTTGTTCTTTAGAATTATAAATAAATGATGGAACATCATCTTCAATTAAGATATTTTCTACTGGTATTGAAAGTACTGACCCTATTTTTTTAATTACTCTTTCATCTATTTCATTTAAATTTTCAAAGTTAACTTCATAATTAAGATCTTTGCTCAACAATTCATTTAAAACTTTAATAGTAGTTTTTCTAATGTTTAACCAATGATTTAGTTTTATTTGATCTATTCGATTGCTCATAATTTTTTTGGCTTTACAATCGATATTGCTTTAGGTTTAACCTTACCCTGCAGAGACAGCTATGTTCACTGCAAAGTAATTTTTAATCTATTTTTAGAATAGTTCAACCATTAAATTTTTTTATTTGTTTAATATTTTTTAAGCAAAATTTAGCTACCACTGCATTTAAAAACTTACTCACTTTACCAATATTGTTACTTAGTAGGTATTTTTTTACAGTTACTCCATCTATAGATAAAATAGATCTTTTTACACTAATTTTACATTTGCATTTTCCAATATTTGAGAAGAAAACTGTTTTACAAATGTTACATAGTAATGGCTCTTTTGTTTTAATAATTTTAATTTTTAAATCTTTAAATTTATCAAATATTTTTTGAGCTTCATATTTTTTAAAACTTTTTTTATATCCTGCATGGTCTCTTCCAATTATGAAAGATTTGCAATTTAGGTTATTTAAATAACTAGCTTGTAAATATGCCTCATTTGGTCCTGCCATTAACGATGGCAAGTAAATTTTTGCAATTTGAACATTTTTATATATTTTTTCTTGAAGTCTTAGTTGCTCATAAGATTTAACTACAAAATCTGGATTAAATTTATTTTTTTCACTTTGAATTATGCATATCAAAAGTTTTTTTTTTGATTTGATTATTTTTTCATGAATAAGTTGATGACCAAGGTGACAGATATTTCTTGTTGTAAAAACTGTTGAATTTGAAAAAACTGACTTATTTAACTTAAAAATATTGTGTGCAAAATTTTTGTCTTTTTTAAAATAATTTTTAAAAATTTTTATTTCTCCACCAATATACATATTAAATGATTTATAAATTTTTCTTACAGTTGGGTGGTAATGTGAATTTGTATTAAATATTTTTTGACAATATTTTTTTTTATTTATTTTAAATAGACTTTCAACTTTAATGGTTCCAATTTTTTTTTTTTTATAAATTAAAAAACATTCTTTATCTATTATATCTAAATTTTTTTTTTTAGTATTTAATAGTATAGGTATTGTCCAGTTTTTTATTTTATCAAATTTTTGATATAATAAAATATTTTCAAACTCTTTTTTTGTGTTAAATCCTTTCAGGGGTTTATAGAGACCCAAACCTAAATTAATCAAATCTATAAACTCATGTTCTGCTAAGTTAATACTTTTCATAATAGTAAATTTTCATTCTTTTTTAAAAAGTTGTAGCCAATTTTACCAGGAAATTTTTCTCCATCAGAGTCATATAAATTTGTAATTTCTAGGAACTTTTCTTGAAGCATTATTTCATCATCCTTTGTTTCCCATGTATTATTCAATCTTTGATACATTTCTTTTGTAAGGTCTAATATTTCATCTGAGGAATTTTCAAGAAAAAAAATTTCTTTTTTTTCTAGGTCTAAAATTTTTTCTTCAGTTAGCCAATCTCCTATAATTCCATTTTTAATTGCTTGAGATATAGGTAGTGTTTTATTGTTATATTTATCTAAACACTTTTTAAAAATACAAATATCATGAAAGGTTCTGCCAGATTCTCCATATGGAATCATATTCGTATAAGCCACAGGTTTGTTGAAAATTGATGCAAATTGATAAGTAGCCGAAGTGCAGCCAAGGAAAAATTCACATTTTGCAGGAAGATATGCATCAGCGAAGTCAGCATCTTGTAAATTTGATCTTATCTTGCCTGTGTAGTCTATTATTTTGCTATTAGTAGTTTTAAGAATTTGCTCTGGCTTGTGCAACCCCATTCTAATTACATAAATATTTTTTTTATTAAGAAACTCAACAGCCTTCATATAATTTTCAATATTACAATTTCTAAAATCTTTTTTAGCCCAAAAAGAGTTTGGAGCGGGTGCTTTGGAAGGATCATCAGAATAAAAACTATCTTTGGCGAAAATACAGACAAATTTATCATTTTTATTTAACCCTAAATTCTTTAAAATTTTTTCACCTTTTTTTTCCTCATTTAATGTGAAACGTAATTGTGGTTTTGCTCCAGTCCAATCTTTTCCTCTAAGCCAACCAGTAATATTTAAGTCTATCCACAAATTTGAGTCTAGAGTCATTTTTTTTATTTCGTTTAGAAAATTATAAAAAGGAATGTTGTGAATTAGAAAAACTTCTCTTGATATCATTTTTAAAATTTGTTGATTAATTGTTTTCCCTGCAATTAAAAAATGGAATTTATATTTTTTATTTTTTGTTAAAGATTTTTTTCTTAAATAAAACTCAGTATTTCCTAGAAATCTACCAATTTTGTCAGAGTATAAAAGGCCAATTTTAAAGTCACAAAAAGGATAAAGTATATATCTAAATACATTTAAGATTATCCAAATAAGTTTAGCAAATACTTTTGTAAACAAATTTAATCGTAAATCATTTTTTTCTATGTTTTCCCAAATAATTTCTTTTGGCGTTTTTAAATTTTTTTTGGTTCTTCTGTTTTTGTTAAAAATTTGACTCATTAATTTAAACTTATTTCAAAAATTTAAACCAACTTTTTGTTGCAAATTTAATTTTTTTTTGAGTCCATAATGGTGCATTTTTCCAATAATCTATGTTTTTTAATACTTCATTTATGCCATATTTTAAATCAATTTTTGGTTTCCAATTTAAATATTTTTTAATCTTTTTTATATTAGCCTCCGTTTTAAAAGGCTCACCAGGTCTCCATTTAATATATTTTTTTTTATTAGAGATTAATGATGATAAATAATTGATTGTCTCTGCTTTTCCTCTTCCAAGGTTAAAAATTTCATTTTTATATTTTGAAATTGAAGCTTTATAAAAAGCTTCACAAACATCACTGATATATAAAAAATCTCTTTTTTGTTTACCATTTCCAACTATCGTTAGAGGATAATTTGACAATTTTTGCTTCAAAAAAACACCAATAACTGCTCCATACACATTATTTGTTCTTGATCTTGGTCCATAAGCATTAAATATCCTGATTGAAATTGTAGGTATTTTGTAAACTTTTGACCAATGTAAACAGGCTTGTTCACCAAAGTATTTTGAAAAAGCATAAGGATGTTCTGGTTTTATGTTTTGTTTTTCATCTGTTTTTTTATTGTTAATTCCATAACAAGATGAAGAGGCTGCATAAACAAATTTTTTTAAATTAAAATTATTTTTTACATAATCAATGATAATTGCAGAATTATGTGCATTATTCTCAAAATACTCTAAAGGATTTTCAATTGAAGGTATCAGCTCTCCATGACCTGCAAAATGAAAAATGTAATCTAATTTACTTAATTTGTTTTTTTTGCATAACTTAGCAAAATTTTTTATATCACCTTTAATAAATTTAAAATTTTTATTTTTGTTTGCGGTAATTAAGTTATCAGTTTTACCTGAAACTAAATTATCAACACCAAAAACGAAATGGTTTTTTTTTAATAAAAAGTCGACCATATGACTCCCTATGAAACCAGCACATCCAGTCACTAATGATATTTTTTTCATATTCTATTAGGTTTGTTTATGTTCATAAAAATTGTTAAAAAAAAACCCCAGTTTTTTAGACTGGGGTTTGTATATAATAATTTTATCTTTAAAATAACCTTAAAAATTTTTTTCAGTGCATAAATCAAGCCAATTGAGCTAT
>CESE01034903.1_pt1 | contig 36664 bp, 33 predicted proteins | sample 350271 | NCBI WGS metagenome assembly CESE01 (sample SAMEA2621536, study PRJEB7988) | marine metagenome | isolation source: saline water (ENVO:00002010), including | reverse complement strand
AATGCAAAGATAAAGAAAACGCGGCGTTTGTGACATTATGGCAGACTTCTTTTATTTTATATTAAGCCCAAGGCATCATTTAATTTAATTGCAAAACAAAAAAATAACCTGATACGGCCAATAATCAAGGTTTTTTTTAGGGAGCTTTAGCGTGTGTTTTTTTTTGTTTTTATCCTTTAAAAGATTTTAGAATTCTCTTATAATTTGTTCAAATATTTGAAGGATACTAAATAAATTATTTTAAAAATGTGCTTCGAAAATTTTGTTTAAAAAAAATTCATATACTTTTGTATCCCAAATATAATTAGACAATGGCAAAAAATTTAGTGATCGTAGAGTCTCCTGCAAAGGCAAAAACTATTGAAAAATTTTTAGGAAAAGACTTCAAAGTGCAATCTAGTTTTGGACATATAGCAGATTTGCCTTCCAAGGAATTAGGCGTCGATGTCGATGGTGATTTTTCACCAAAATATATTGTCTCTACTGATAAGAAAAAACTAGTAGCAGATTTAAAGAAAGAGGCTAAGAAAGCAGAAATGGTTTGGCTTGCAAGTGATGAGGATCGAGAGGGAGAAGCAATTGCTTGGCATCTTGCTGAAGAGTTGGATTTAAAAGAAGAAAACACCAAGCGTATTGTCTTTCATGAAATTACCAAGACAGCCATTTTAAAAGCCATAGAGAATCCTAGAAAGATTGATTATAATTTAGTGAATGCCCAGCAAGCAAGAAGAATTTTAGATAGATTGGTAGGGTATGAGTTGTCTCCTGTTTTATGGCGTAAGGTAAAAGGTGGTTTGTCTGCAGGACGTGTGCAAAGTGTTGCAGTGCGTCTTATTGTAGAGCGTGAACGAGAAATAGAAGCCTTTAATGCTGTTGCAAGTTATAGAATAGATGCAGAGTTTACTACAGCGCAAGGCAGCAAGTTTAAGGCCAAGCTTCCAAAGAATTTTGAAACACAAGAAGATGCTCGTGCTTTTTTAGAGAAAAATATTGGTGCTAGCTATGATGTTGCAGATTTGGTTAAAAAACCTGCAAAAAAATCTCCAGCAGCACCTTTTACAACCTCTACCCTGCAGCAAGAAGCCGCAAGAAAATTATATTTTTCGGTAGGAAAAACGATGACTATTGCTCAACGACTATACGAGGCGGGTTTAATTACTTACATGAGAACCGATAGTGTAAATCTATCAAATGATGCGCAACAGGCTGCAGCAAAAGAGATCTCAAAAAGTTTTGGGCAGGCCTACAGCCATCCAAGAAAATATAAAGGAAAATCTAAAGGCGCACAAGAAGCCCATGAGGCTATTAGGCCTACAGAGATGTCTCGCAATAGTATTGAGGGTGATTATGATCAAACGCGATTGTATGACCTAATATGGAAACGCACTTTAGCATCACAAATGAGTGATGCGCAATTAGAGCGTACCAATGTAAAAATAGCAATTAATGCCAACCATCCAGTAAAAGAACAATTTACTGCCAATGGTGAGATGATTAAATTTGATGGGTTTCTAAAAGTATATCTTGAAGGAATTGATAACGATGATCAAGAGCAAGATGGAATGTTGCCTAAATTGGTTAAAGCAGATGTCTTAGGAATAAATTATATTACCGCTACCGAACGTTTTACAAGGCCACCGTATCGATTTACAGAAGCTTCTTTGGTAAAACAATTAGAAGAGTTGGGTATTGGTAGACCATCTACCTATGCGCCAACAATTTCTACAATTATTAGTAGAAATTATGTAGAGAAGGGAACTATAGAAGGATTAGAAAGAAGCTACTTACAACTCACTTTAGCAGAGCAGTCACTAAAGGATAAAATGCTTGTTGAGACTATAGGAAGTGATAAAGGAAAATTAGTACCTACAGATATAGGATTGATTGTAAATGATTTCTTAGTAGCACATTTTTCTTCGGTATTAGACTTTAATTTTACTGCCAAAGTAGAACAAGATTTTGACGATATAGCGGCCGGTAAGGAAGACTGGAAGCATATGCTAAAAGAGTTTTACGGAAAGTTTCACCCAACGGTAGAAGATGTTAAAGAGAATGCAGAAAGAGAAAGCGGAGAACGTATTTTAGGAGAAGATCCCGAGAGCGGGAGAACTGTTTTGGTACGTCTTGGAAAGTTTGGGCCTATGGCACAAATTGGCGCTCCAGATGATGAAGAGAAAAAGTTTGCAAGCTTGCGCCCAGACCAACAATTACACTTGGTTACTTTTGAGGAAGTGATGGATTTGTTTAAGCTTCCAAAGACCTTAGGAATTTATGAAGGGGAAGAAATAGATGTAAACAATGGTCGTTTTGGTCCCTATGTTAGATTTGGTAAAATGTTTGTTTCACTGCCAAAAGGCATCGACCCTCTAGATGTAGATATGGCCTATGCAAAAGAGCTTATTGAAGAAAAGAAAAAAGCAGACGCACCAATTTACACCTATGAAGATTTACCTGTACAGAAAGGGACAGGACGTTTTGGCCCCTTTATTAAGTGGAACAATATGTTTATAAATGTCAATAAAAAGTATGACTTTGACACCTTGAGCGATGCAGATATAATTGAATTGATAGAGGCCAAAAAACAAAAAGAAATCGATAAGCTTATCCATAACTGGGAAGAAGAAGGGATTCGTCTAGAGAAAGCTAGATGGGGGCGTTTTAACTTAATCAAAGGGAAAACAAAACTTGAGTTGCCAAAAACAACAAAAGCAGAAAAAATGACCTTGGAAGATGCCCAGGCTATCTTCGAGAAAAATGCGCCGAAGAAAAAGAAAAAAGCCGCTGTCAAAAAGAAAGCACCTGCAAAAAAGAAGGCCGCTGTCAAAAAGAAGACCCCAGTAAAGAAAAAATAACTAATAACACATAGATTCATCTCGTGATTGAATTTCTCTCTCCAGTTTCAAATACTGTTATAGCTCACCGTGAGGTGTTGCCTATGGGCACTATCGGGAAACAAGTTTTATTACATACGGTTAAAGATCAATTACCAGACTTAAAAGAGGTCAAGTTTGCTATTTTTGGAGCTAAAGAAAACAGACGTGATGTAGATTTTATGGGTTTCGATATTGATTTTGACCTATGTAGAATGGCATTGTATTCTTTATATCCAGGCAATTGGAAACATACAATTGCAGATTTAGGTGATATTGAGAAAGGGGCTAGTGTCGAAGATTCTTATTTTGCTATTAGAAGTGTAACTGCCGCACTGCTTAAAAAAAACATCATTCCTATTATCCTAGGAGGAAGCCAGGACAGCGTATACCCTCAATATCGTGCTTATGACGGCGTGGCCTCGATGATTAACATGGTAAATATTGATGCTCGTTTTGATTTAGGAGATGCAGAAGCAGCTATCTCTAATAAATCTTACGTTGGTAAAATTATAGTAGAAAAGCCTTACAATTTGTTTAATTATAGCGTGCTAGGGTATCAATCATTTTTTAACCCTCCCCAAGAGATTGCTTTGATGGATACACTTTATTTTGATGCTTACAGGTTGGGAGCTGTTACTGCAGATATTAAAGATGTAGAGCCTATTTTTAGAAATGCAGATTTAGTTTCTATGGATATTTCTTCAATCAAGAGTGCAGAATTAGGATGTTTTAATACCCAAAACCCAAATGGGTTTGATGGTAGAGAGATTTGCGCTATTGCCAGATATGCTGGGATTAGCAGTAAAGTAAGCTCTTTTTCACTATTTGAACTCACAGATTTTAGTAACTCTAGTTCTGGTGCAATGTTAATAGCACAGGTGTTATGGTACTTTATTGAGGGTGTAAACTTTAGGGTTTCTGATGATGATTTCACTAACGAAAAGCACTATACAACATATAAGGTACCCATAGATGACGAGGTTTTAACATTTAAGAAAAGCAGTAAAACAGGGCGTTGGTGGATAGAGTTGCCTTTTATTTCGAATATTGATAATAAATTGAAATCGGCTACGTTATTACCATGCACCTATGGCGAATATTTGGGTGCAACAAATCAGGAAATTCCTGAAAGGTGGTTCAAAGCCAGCCGAAAGAACGAAGTTTGACCAATTAAAATTGAATAATTTAGCTTCAAGTGTTTTTTAAGAAAATTGTTGTTTTTTTTAAAATATATCGATAGGTTTACACCTTTGAAACTAGAATTTAACCTAATACCTATGAAAAAGTTTATTGCATTAGCTGCCATTGTGGCCTTAATGTCCAGTTGTAACTCTGGAGACAGGGGAGAACTTGTTGGAGCAAAAGGTAAAAAATGGTATCCAGAAAAGCCTTTTGGGATGAGCCTTATTCCAGGTGGAGCATTTGTTATGGGTAAATCTGGAGACGATTTTGTTTCTGTAAATGATGCCCCAACCAAAACGGTAACCGTTCGTTCCTTTTACATGGATGAAACAGAAATTACTAACTCAGAATACCGCCAATTTGTGGAGTGGGTTCGTGACTCTACAGTACGTTTAAAATTGGCTATATTGGCCGATGAACTTGGCGAGACACCTGGTGATGGTGAAGCAGGTATCGGTGATTTTGCTTTTATAGATAACCAAGACGAAGAAAAGACCCCCTATGATCAATACATGGAGGACAATTACTACGGTATGGGTGACAATTTCTACGAGGGTAGAAAAATCAACAATAATATAGATCTAATTTGGGACACCGCTGAGTATCCTGACGAGTATTATGTTGAGGTTATGGATAGTATGTACCTTCCTGCTGAAGAATCTTACAATGGGCAACGCACCATGGATGTTTCTAAATTGAATTTCCAATATTCTTATATGGACATTCAAGATGCAGCAAAAAATAAAGAAGAACAAAGAAAAAACTTTATTAAAAAAGAATCTCTAAACATATACCCAGACACAACGGTTTGGATTAGAGATTTCAATTATTCTTACAACGAGCCAATGCATAATGATTATTTCTGGCACCAGGCCTATGGGGAGTATCCTGTAGTAGGTGTGAGTTGGAAACAGTCTAAGGCATTTTGTGCTTGGAGGACTTTATACAAAAACTCAAACCAGAAAAAAAGAAATCGGAACTTTGTAAATTCATTCCGTCTTCCTGGAGAAGCAGAGTGGGAATACGCAGCCAGAGGTGGAATACAAGGTGGAGATTTTCCGTGGGGTGGGCCATACACTAAAAATGACAGAGGTTGTTTCTTAGCAAACTTTAAGCCACTTCGTGGAGACTACGCAGCAGATCAAGCTCTTTACACGGTAGAGGCTAACGCATACGAGCCTAATGATTACAACCTTTTTAACATGGCAGGTAATGTTGCTGAGTGGGTTGATAGTTCTTATGAAGCTTCATCGTATGATTATATTTCAACAATGAACCCGATGGTAAATGACAAAACAAATATGCGTAAGGTAACTCGTGGTGGTTCATGGAAGGATATAGCATACTTTTTGGAAGTAAGTTCACGTAACTATGAGTATGCAGATTCTGCAAGAAGTTATATTGGTTTTAGAACCGTACAAGATTATATGGGTACAGATATTATCCTAAACAAAAACCTCGGTGACGCGAGATAAAACGTTAAAAACTTAAAACTTAAAAACTTAAACTTAAACTTAAAACTTAATTATTATGGCACAGTCAAAGTCAACAAAAAAACTGTTTAACATGGCCTATGGGCTTGGGGCATCAATTGTAATTATTGGAGCACTATTTAAAATTCTTCACTGGGATTTTGGTTTTCCATTTGATGGAAATACTTTATTGACAGTTGGTCTTGTTACTGAAGCAATTATTTTTGCAATTTCTGCATTTGAACCAGTTGATGATGATTTAGATTGGTCTTTAGTGTATCCAGAATTAGCCGGTGGTTCTTCAACAAACGCTAAAGGAGATAACTCTGAAGATGTTCAAGGACTTTTATCTCTTAAACTAGACGAGATGTTAAAAGAGGCTCGCATTGATGGAGAACTAATTAATAGTCTTTCCACAAGTATTTCTTCTTTACAAGATGCTGCTAAAGGGATGACGCCATCTGCAGATGCAATGAACTCTACTAAGAAATATAGTGAGGAAATGGCAATGGCTGCGGCACAAATGGAATCGCTAAATAGTCTATATAAAGTACAGGTAGAATCTACATCTCGCCAAACTGAAGTTAACGAGCGAGTTGCAGAAAATGCAGAGCAGTTAAAGGCCCAAATGGAACACTTAACAACAAGTCTTTCTTCATTAAATGGAGTATACGGTGGAATGTTATCTGCAATGAGCAGAAACTAAAAATAGTTTTCACTAAATATAAATTTTTAAATTAAAAAATTATGGCAGGAGGACAATCCCCAAGACAGAAGATGATTAACCTAATGTATTTGGTTTTCATCGCTATGTTAGCATTAAACATGTCTAAAGAAGTATTATCTGCATTTGGATCTATTAACGCTAAGTTAGATCGTGCAAATACAAGCTATGAGTCTAAAAACACATTGGCATTGGCTGATTTATCAAAAAAAGCTAGTGAAAATGATGAATTTAAAGCGGCTGCTGAATTAGCTAATGCTGCAAGCCAGCTTTCAAAGACCTACAACGATTATATAGCTGCTCAAAAAGTATTGCTATTATCTGAGGTTGAAGACAAAACCGATTATGAAACAATGGATACGTCTGGTTTTTTAGATGCCTTGTATCATGAAGGTGGTAAGTTAACAGAAGCTGGGCAAGAATTTCTTACTCAAATGGATACCTACAGAAATGGAATGGTTGCATTGATTGGGGATACAAACCCAACTTTAACAAGTCAAATAAATATTGACTTTAATACTGCTGATGTAACAGTTGGTAAAGGACCTTCAGCGGTAACTCAAGACTACATAAGCTATAACTATGTTGCGTTTCCTACGGTTTCATCCTTAACTAAAATGACTCAAATTCAAAACGATGTTAAATCTGTAGAGAACGAGTTATTATCTAAGTTGCTTTCTGGGAATTTAAAGCAACTAGCAAAACTAGATAATTATGAAACGGTAATGACTACCTCTAAAGGTGCATACTATACAGGAACTACTTTTGATGGAATGCTTTCATTGGGTCGTGTCGATGCCTCTACAGCACCAGAAAGAATTGAGTTAAAAATAGATGGGAAACCAATCAAGAAAACTGAATATGATTTAGATGGCGGGAGAGTCGTTCTTAAAGTAGGAACGGGTAGTGTTGGTGATCATAAGGTAACGGGTATGCTTATTTATATGCAAGATGGTAAAGAGGTTGAAGTGGCCGTAGATAAAAAGTTTACTACTATAAATAAACCAAATGCCGCTACCATTGCTGCAGACAAGATGAATGTTGTATATCGTGGTGTATCAAACCCTATGACTATTACTTTTGCAGGAATTCAAGACAGCAAGATAAGAGCAAATGCTCCAGGTTTAAGTAAGGTTAAAGGAAGTTCATACGCTATGAACCCTGGAACTGGAAGAGAGGTAACCATTACTGTTTCTGGTACACTTCCTGATGGAGATCCAGTAAGAGATAATGCAACTTTCCGTATTAAAGATATTCCGCGTCCAACTGGAACCATTCGTGGTGAAGATGGAGATGGAGGTTGTGTGCGTATGCAACGTCAAGGTCTTGAGAGATCAACTATAGGTGCAGCATTGCAAGATTTTGATTTTGATCTTAAATTGAATGTAACTGGGTTTAGTTTCAAAGTAAACGGTCAGCCAACAATTAAAGTAAACGGTAAAAAATTAAACAGTCAAGCCTCTGGAGCTCTTAAAAGAGCAAAGCGTGGTGAGACATTACAGATTTTTGATATTACAGCAAATATAGCTGGAAACAGTGGGTACAAATTGAAGAAAATTTCTCCAATCTGTATAGAGTTAACAAACTAAGAAACACAATAAACACACTTCATTGGCGTTATCTATAACCCTATTAAGTGTGTTTATTACCATCACTTTTTTAAATAAAAAAGGAACAAATGAAATTAAGAAACGTAATATTAGGTGCTTTTGTAGTAGCTTTAAGTATAACAAGTGCAAATGCACAGCTTAATATCTTAAACGCTTCATCACCTTCTGGTATAGGAGTAAAGACAGATGCACAAATAGCCTATGATAATGATGAGCCATTGCCTTACGGCTTTATTGATGAGCGTGATATCCTTTGGTCAAAAGCAACTTGGGAAATTATCGATCTTGATGAACGCGTAAACTTTCCTTTGTACTACCCTATAGACACTAATAACATTGGTTCAGACAGACGTTCTTTGTATGATGTTTTAGTTACAAACATGAAGAATGGAGTCATTAAAGAGGTGTATTCAGATTCTTATTTTACTGAAAAGAGAACTCTTCAAGATCTAGATGCTTCTTTAGTGTATAGAGATACTACAGATTATGGAATTGATCAATTCAATGCAGAAGGTATTGTAGATGCCGAGTATATTAGGGAATTCACCCTAGAGGCAGCAGATGTTGAAGAGTGGAGAATTCGTGGTCTATGGTATTTAGATAAACGTCTTGGTGAATTAAGATATCGTATTCTTGGACTTTGCCCAGTGGCGCCAGAAGCGCGTTCTAAAGCATTTGCAAATGATGGTGGGTCAGACAGTAGGGTTGAATTGTTTTGGGTTTATTTTCCTGCAGCAAGAGAGGTTTTGCATGAGGCCAAAGCATTTAATAGAAAAAACACATCTAGGCCAATAACCTATGATCACTTACTAAATTCAAGAAGATTTAACAGTCTTATCTATCGAGAAGAAAATGTTCAAGGGGATAGATCTGTTAATGAGTATATAAATGAAAATGCTTTTATGCAACTTCTAGAGTCTGATAGGATTAAAGAACAAATTAGAAATATTGAAATAGATCTTTGGAACTATTAAAAAATTTTTAAATACCAAAAAGCTTCACATGTGTGAGGCTTTTTTTATGCGCTTTTTTTAGAAGCACTTATCTTTATAAATATTTAGGACTTAAAATGATTCTAGTCTAGATGCATATTGTTTTATTATATTTACCGCAATGAAATCTACCCGCAAAAAAGAAATCGTATCCATTGCCGCGACTTTATTCAAAGAAAAGGGATATAGTGCTGTCTCTATGAGAGACATTGCTCAAGAAATGGATATAAAAGCTGCAAGTTTATATAATCATATAAAGGGGAAGCAAGAAATTTTATCTACACTGGTGCTTCATGTAGCTAGAAAATTCACCAACAGCACCCAAACTATTACTTCTGAAAAAGCCAGCCCAATTGAGCGCCTAAGTAAAATCATAGAACTTCATATCGATATTACTTTGCATCATGGCGAGGCCATTGCTGCCTTAAATAATGATTGGATGCATCTAGATGGAAAAGATCTATTAGATTTTATAGCGATGCGGGATCAATACGAAGAATATTTTAGGGGCATCATAAAACAAGGAATCCAACAAGGAGTAATTAAACCCAAGCATCCTGAGGTTATTTTATTTTCAATCCTGTCTACCCTAAGAACCCTATATCTCTGGAATGAAAGGCGAGGAAAATTAGATGTAAATGTGTTAAAAAAGGAGCTGGTATCTGTGCTAATTTCCGGTATTGTGTAACCTCTTCTTTCACTCTGTGTTGAGAATAGTTGTTCAAATTTGCTATTCTAACTAACAATCGTTAGTTTTGTATAATAATAACAAGTTTACATGGCTACATTTCACGCATTAAAAATAAAGGATATTTATAAGGAAACCACCGACTGCTCTGTGATTACCTTTGATGTTCCTGTAGGCTTATCTGAAATATTTCAGTACGCACCAGGGCAACACCTTACCTTAAAGGCGATCATTAACGGCGAGGATACACGACGCTCTTATAGTCTTTGTTCTAGTATTGTGGACAATCAATGGCAGGTGGCAGTAAAGAAAATACCAGGGGGTTTGTTTTCTACCCATGTAAATGAAGTATTGAAAACAGGTGATACCCTAGAGGTAATGCCTCCTAGTGGTAAATTTGGTGTAGCTATCTCAGAAGAAGAAAAGACATATATTGCTTTTGTAGCAGGCAGTGGCATTACACCAGTCTTGTCTATGATAAAAACTCATTTAGCAAAAGAGCCCACTGCGAAGTTCAAACTATTGTATTTGAATCGTACTGTAAAATCTATTATCTTTAAAGAACAAATAGAACAGCTTAGAAATCAGTATTTTGGAAGGTTAGAAATCTTTTATTTTTTAACCAAAGAGCATAGAGATGCAGAGTTGTTTAATGGGCGCTTTACTGAAGAAAAGCTAAAAGAAATTTTTCAGAAGTTAGTACATGTTCCAGCATTAGATGAAGCGTTTTTATGTGGTCCTGAAGAAATGATTTTTTTAGTACAAAAAGCATTAATGACTGCAGGAATGCCAGAGGCCAACATACACTACGAGTTATTTGTCTCTGGGCTAAGTGAAGAAGATAAAAAACGTGCTGAACGTCTATCCGAGCAAAGTATAGATGGAGTAGGAGTAACCATCGTAGATGGAGGTAAAGAGTTTCATTTTACCATGACAGACACCTATGATAATATTCTAGATGCAGCGCTAGGGGCAGGAGCAGACTTGCCTTATGCTTGTAAAGGAGGGGTATGTAGTACCTGTAAGTGTAGAGTGCTGGAGGGGCATGTAGAAATGAGAATAAATTATGCCTTGGACGAGAAAGAAGTTTCACAAAACCTTGTGCTAAGCTGTCAAGCCGTTCCAACCACAGATAAAGTAAAAGTAGATTTTGACGTATAAAAGTATAACACTATGAGCAACGAACAAATTAAAAGTCTAGAAGAAATTTTTGAAGCACGTATTGCACGTGATGAAAAAATAGAACCTAAAGATTGGATGCCAGAGAAATATAGAAAGACGCACATACGTCAAATCTCTCAGCATGCCCATTCAGAAATTGTTGGAATGCTGCCAGAAGGGAACTGGATAAGCAGAGCGCCATCTCTAAGGAGAAAGGCTGCACTGCTAGCAAAAGTTCAAGATGAGGCAGGACACGGCCTTTATTTGTATTCAGCCTGTGAGACATTAGGTATTTCCCGTATTGAATTGTACGACCAATTACATAGTGGTAAAGCAAAGTATTCTTCTATTTTCAATTATCCAACATTAACCTGGGCAGACATGGGAGCTGTTGGTTGGCTTGTAGACGGCGCAGCTATTATAAATCAAGTGCCTTTGTGTAATACCTCTTTTGGACCTTATGCAAGAGCGATGGTGCGCGTATGTAAAGAAGAGAGTTTTCACCAAAGACAAGGGTTTGAAATTATGCTAAAACTTTGTAATGGTTCTAAGCAGCAAAAAGACATGGCGCAAGATGCCTTAAACAGGTGGTGGTGGCCAAGTTTGATGATGTTGGGGCCCACAGATGCTGAGTCTGTTCATACAGAACAATCTATGAAGTGGAAGTTAAAACGCAAATCTAATGATGATTTACGCCAGCAATTTATTGATCAAACGGTTCCACAAGCAGATTTATTAGGCCTAACCATACCAGATCCAGATTTAAAGTTTAATGAACAAACAGGTAGTTATGATTTTGGAACTATAGATTGGGATGAGTTCTGGCAAGTTGTGAAAGGACATGGACCTTGTAATAAACAACGTATTAGTGCAAGAGTAGCTGCCTGGGACAATGGTTCTTGGGTGCGAGATGCAGCCATGGCTCATGCCGCTAAAAAAGAAGCATTAAAAATTAAAATAGCAATCTAGTATCAAATATAATAGATATGGATAATAATTGGCCCTTATGGGAAGTCTTCGTAAGAAGTAAAAACGGATTAGAACATCGTCACTTTGGAAGTCTTCACGCAGCAGACGAAGATATGGCACTAGAAAATGCACGAGATGTCTACACAAGAAGAAATGAAGGTGTAAGTATTTGGGTGGTAAAAAGTAGTAACATCAAAGCCAGTAATCCAGCACATAATGGAGAGCTCTTTGAGCCAGCTCAAGACAAAGTGTATCGTCATCCAACATTTTATAATGTACCTGATGAGGTAAAGCACATGTAATATGAAGAACGAAAATTTATATAATTATATTCTCGGCATTGCAGATAACAGTCTCATTTTAGGCCAACGCCTAGGAGAGTTATGTGGTCATGGGCCTAGTCTAGAAACAGATATTGCAGGCACAAATATTTCTTTAGACCTTATAGGTCAAACAAGAAGTTATTATCAATATGCCACAAAAATTTCTGAACAAGAGAAAACCGAAGATGATATTGCATTTTTGCGCATAGAAAGAGAATACAAAAATGTGTTGCTGGTAGAACAACCTAATACTCATTTCGGGTATGTGATGGGGCGACAATATTTGTTTGATGTCTATCACTTAATGATGCTACAACAATTACAATTCAGCAAAGATGAAACTCTTGCTGCTATTGCAAAAAAAGGGATTAAAGAGGTGAGTTACCACAAACGGTTTTCTGGAGACTGGGTCAAGAGATTAGGCGATGGTACTGCAGAAAGCACTGCTAAAATGCAAGAAGCAATTAATGATTTATGGCGCTTTACTGCCGAACTTTTTGACATGACAGATGCAGATACTGCTATGGCCTTAGAAGGTAAAGGCGTGGATGTTTCAAAATTAAAAGAAGGGTATTATAAAGAAGTAACAGCGCTTTTAGAAGAAGCAACCCTTACTGCTCCAGAAGGCATGTACTTTTCTAGAGGAGGAAAAAAGGGAGTTCACAGTGAGCATATGGGCTATTTATTGGCAGATATGCAATACATGCAACGCACCTATCCAAACATGGAGTGGTAATCAATTTATAATTTATAATGACGATAACACAGGCCAACATCGATGCGCATCTTATTCCAATTTTGGAGCAGGTAAGTGATCCTGAGATTCCAGTATTGACTGTTTTAGACCTAGGGGTAATTAGAGAAGCTATTGAAGTTGCAGGTGTTGTTAGTGTAAAACTTACTCCCACCTATTCTGGTTGTCCAGCTATGGACGTGATAGGAGATGATTTAAAAGCAGCGTTTGAGCCTTTTGGAAAAAAAGTGCAGGTTGAGTTAGTATTAGCTCCAGCCTGGAGCACCGACTGGATCAGTGAGCCTGGTTTACAAAAAATGGAAGCTTATGGTATTGCCAGACCTCTGTCTGAATCTGCAGACAAAGAAGTGTTGCTGGCAGATGCAAAAAAGGTACTATGCCCTCAATGTAAAAGCACAAATACCCATTTGGTGAGCCAATTTGGATCTACCGCTTGCAAAGCATTATTTAAATGTAACGCTTGTTTAGAGCCTTTTGATTATTTTAAATGTTTGAAGTAATAATAATTTAATTTCCTCTTTGAAGTAATTTAGGGAGCAAATATTTTTAATTATATATAGCTATGAAAAGTATTATAACCAATATAGAAAGCGGTGTAGCAACATTAACATTAAACCGTCCTAGGGTATTTAATAGTTTTAACCGTGAGATGGCACTTTTGTTTCAAAGTGAGCTAGATGTCTGTGAGGCAGCTCCAGAAATACGCGCCATTGTTATCACCGGTGCCGGTAAAGCTTTTTGTGCTGGTCAAGATTTAAAAGAAGTAACTACTCCAGCATTAAATCCTGGGTTTAAAAAAATTATAGAAGAACATTATAACCCTATCATTGCAAGAATTAGAGCTATTGAGAAGCCAATTATTGCCGCCGTTAATGGCGTGGCAGCAGGAGCGGGCGCAAATATTGCTTTAGCTTGTGATATTGTAGTTGCCAGTGAGCGCGCAAGTTTTATACAAGCGTTTAGTAAAATTGGCCTAGTACCAGACAGCGCTGGATCCTTCTTTTTACCGAGATTGATTGGTTTTCAAAAGGCCAGTGCATTGATGATGCTAGGTGATAAAGTGACTGCAGAACAAGCCAACACCCTAGGAATGATTTATAAGGTATTTTCTTTAGAAAAATTTGATAGTGAAGTGCTTGCCTTGGCAACACACATGGCTCAAATGCCAACCAAGGCACTGGGTTTGACAAAAACATTGTTAAATGCGTCTTTAAGTAATACCTTAGACCAACAATTAAACTTAGAAAGTAAACTGCAAATACAAGCGGCCAACAGTGCAGATTATAAAGAGGGCGTTGCTGCTTTTGTAGAAAAAAGAAAACCAAACTTCAAAGGAAACTAGATGATTAAAAATATAGGTATTATTGGTGCTGGAACCATGGGTTCTGGAATTGCTCAAGTAGCTTCCACTGCTGGATGTCTGGTTAAGTTGTTTGATTTAAATCAAGAAGCACTAGATAAAGCACAGACGGCTTTAGAAAAAATAACAACCCGTTTGGTGGAGAAGGGTCGTATCACTATCGAAGAGAAAAACACCATCCAACAAAACATTTCATATGTAAGCTCCTTAAAAGAATTAGCAACTAGTGATTTAACTATTGAAGCTATTGTTGAGAACCTAGATATAAAAAAGAAGGTATTTCAAGAACTGGAGAGCTATGTTAGTGATCGCTGTATCATAGCATCCAACACCTCTTCTTTGTCTATTGCCTCTATTGCATCCTCTTTAAAAAACCCAGAACGCTGTATAGGTCTTCATTTTTTTAACCCTGCACCCTTGATGAAGCTAGTGGAGGTGATTCCTGCCATACAAACCAGCAGTGAGGTGCTTGCCGCTTCACAGGAAACCATTAAAAGTTGGAAAAAAGTAGTTGCTGTAGCCAAAGACACCCCTGGTTTTATTGTAAACAGAGTCGCTAGGCCTTTTTATGGAGAGGCTCTTAGAATGTATGAAGAGGGTGTTGCAGACTTTGCAACCATTGACCATGCCATGAAAAGTGTGGGTGGATTTAAAATGGGACCTTTTGAACTCATGGACTTTATTGGAAATGATGTAAATTATACTGTAACACAAACAGTGTTTACCGCCTTCTATCATGATCCAAGATATACGCCATCTTTTACACAAAAACGTTTTGCAGAAGCAGGATATTTAGGCAGGAAATCTGGTAAAGGATTTTATGACTATTCACAAGCAGCGGTTAAACCACTGCCACAAGACAATCCAGCACTTTTAAATACCATATTTGATAGAATTCTAGTAATGTTGATCAACGAGGCAGCAGATGCGCTATTTTTAAATATTGCAAGCGCTAATGACATTGACTCGGCAATGACCAAAGGTGTTAATTATCCAAAAGGGTTATTGGCCTGGGCAGATGAAAAAGGAATAGATTGGTGTATTGAAGTGCTAGATAGGTTATATAACGAATACCATGAAGCTAGATATCGTTGTTCTCCATTATTGAGAAGAATGAATGCAAAGAATAAAACTTTTTTTTAATGGAAGGAACACAAATACCCTATAAAATGCTTTCTCAAGATGCTTACAGCACGTGGCTAGGCATAGAGATTCTTGCCTGTGAAATAGGACGAGTAAAAGTAGGTATGACCATACGTAAAGAAATGCTTAACAGCATGGATAAAGCCCATGGAGGAATAAGTTATTCATTGGCAGACACTGCTTTTGGTTTTACAGCCAATACCCATGGTAAATACGCAGTATCTATAGAGACTAGTATCAATCATATAGAAGCATTAAACCAGGGGGATTATATAACCGCCGAAGCCACCTTAGATGCTCAGAGAACAAAAGTTGGCTTTACAATTGTTGAGGTAAAACGAGGCGATGATTTAGTAGCTCTTTTTAAAGGAGTTGTGTATAGAACTAATAAGAATTGGGAAGCCTAACAATACAAAAATCCAGTTGCTGGTTTATTTTTCGGCTTTTTAAAATAACATTATGAAAGAAGCATATATAATTGATGGTGTAAGAACACCTATTGGAAATTACAAAGGAACATTGAGCGCTATTCGCACCGATGATTTGGGAGCACATGTAATAAAAGCTGTGGTGGCAAAAAACCCAAACATCCCTAAGGAAGCTTTTGATGATGTGATCATGGGTTGTGCCAATCAAGCAGGTGAAGACAACCGTAATGTAGCTCGTATGAGTTTGCTACTAGCAGGCCTGCCTTTTAGTGTTCCAGGAGAAACCGTAAATAGATTATGCAGTAGTGGCTTGTCGGCTATTATACATGCCAATAGAGCCATCAAGGCCGGTGATGGTGATTTGTTTATTGCTGGCGGTGTTGAAAACATGACAAGAGGACCCTACGTAATGGCAAAACCTTCAAGCGCCTATGGTGGAGATAGTAAGATGTATGACTCTACCTTTGGATGGCGTTTTGTTAATCCAAAAATGGCTTCATTGTATGGTGTTGATGGTATGGGCGTTACTGCAGAAAATCTAGTTGCAAAATATAATATTTCTCGCGAAGATCAAGATGCCTTTGCTTTTAAAAGCCAAATGAAAGCCACCGCTGCTCAAAAAAATGGGAGATTGGCTAAAGAAATCATTCCAGTAGAAATTCCACAAAGAAAAAAAGATCCTATCATTTTTGCTAATGATGAGTTTATCAAGCCAAACTCTTCTATAGAGGTATTAGCAAAATTACGACCAGCTTTCAAAAAAGAGGGCGGTAGTGTTACCCCAGGAAACGCTTCTGGTTTAAATGACGGAGCTGCAGCAACAATTATTGCTTCTCAAGATGCTGTAAAAAAATACAATTTAAAACCTATGGCTAGAATAGTTTCTTCTGCCGTAGTAGGTGTGGAACCAAAAATCATGGGTATTGGACCTGTAAAAGCATCTCTTAAGGCTTTAGAAAAAGCAGGATTAACCATGGAGGATATGGATGTTATTGAGCTTAATGAAGCTTTTGCGTCTCAGGCCTTAGCATGTATTCGCGCTTGGGGCTTAGCAGATGATGATCCAAGAATTAACCCTAACGGAGGCTCTATTGCTATTGGGCACCCATTAGGGGTTACAGGAGCTAGAATTACATACTCAGCAGCCCTTGAGTTACAAGAGACAAATAAGAGATACGCCCTAATTACTATGTGTATAGGAGTTGGTCAGGGTTATGCTGCTATTATAGAAAATGTAAACTAGCACAAAACGCAATAATAAAATATTGTAAATTACAAGAAATAACACCCTTTAAAGGGGTTAGGGGATGTTCTCCTAAGGTTTAATAACGCTAAGATGAACAAAACACAACACTACTTACAAGGACAATGGCATGATGGTGAAGGAGATGGAGTTTTAATACATGATGCTGTAACTGGCGAAGCTTTTACAAGCATTGCTATGGGAGGCTTAGACGTTGCTGGGGCCCTGCAATATGGGAGAGAAAAAGGAGATGTACTTAGAAAAATGACATTTCAAGAAAGAGGTATGATGCTTAAGAAATTAGCCATGTATCTCACAAAACGAAAAGAAGCCTTTTACGAATTAAGCTACCGCTCTGGTGCCACACGTGTTGATAGTTGGATAGATATAGAAGGAGGATTTGGTAATTTATTTGCCAACGCTTCGTTACGAAAACTATTTCCTAATCAAAGCTATCATGTAGAAGGAGATCCAATAGATTTATCACGAGGAGGACGTTTTATGGCACATCATATTATGGTGCCACGCCGCGGGGTAGCTGTGCATATAAATGCATTTAACTTCCCTGTGTGGGGAATGCTCGAGAAATGTGCCGTAAACTGGATGGCGGGAATGCCAGCGGTTGTTTTGCCTGCGCCACAAACAAGTTATTTAACAGCAGCAGTAGTGCGTGAGATTATTGCTTCAGGTATCCTACCACAAGGGGCTTTGCAGCTTATAAGTGGTACTGCTAGAGGTATATTAGATACGGTAGGGTCTCAAGATGTAGTGACCTTTACGGGTTCTGCAACTACAGGACGAATATTGAAAAATCATCCAAGATTGATTGAAGAGTCTGTGCCATTTACTATGGAGGCAGATTCTTTAAATGCCTCTATTTTGGGTCAAGATGCCCTGCCAGGAACGCCAGAATTTGACTTGTTTATAAAAGAAGTACGTAAAGAAATGACCGTTAAGTCTGGACAAAAATGTACTGCTATACGCCGTGTTATTGTGCCAGAATCCTTAGTAGAACAGGTGCAGACTGCTTTGTCTAAACAACTAGATAAAGTAACCATTGGCGATCCTCGTTTAAAACAAGTGCGTATGGGCGCTTTGGTAAGTATGGCACAACGTCAAAGTGTTAAAGAACAAGTAGCTAAGATTGCTAAAACAGCTTCTATAGTTTATGGAAATACAGACGAACCAGAAATTATTGGTGCAGATGCTCAAAAAGGTGCATTTTTGAAGCCTATTTTGTTGCGAGAAGACCATCCATTTAAAAATGAAGCCTGTCACGATGTAGAGGCCTTTGGTCCTGTAAGTACGATCATGCCATATAAAAACATGGATGAAGCCATAGCATTAGCTCAAATGGGTAAAGGATCTTTAGTGTCTTCTATTGCAACCAATAATGATGCTTTGGCAAGAGAATATGTGGTAGGAGCTGCATCACATCATGGACGTATATTGGTGTTAAATCGTGAAATGGCAAAACAAAGCACGGGGCATGGATCACCATTGCCCTCTTTAGTGCATGGTGGACCAGGGCGCGCTGGGGGTGGAGAAGAAATGGGAGGCCTACGTGGTATTAAACATTACCTGCAACGATGTGCTATTCAAGGAAGCCCAACAACCTTAACAGCTGTTACAGGGATTTACCAGCCCAAAGGAGCCTATACAGAAGCGCCAGCACATCCATTTACCTATCATTGGGAAGACATTCAACCAGGAATGTCTTTAAAAACACATAATAGAACAATTACAGATACAGACATTATAAACTTCGGAAATATTACCTGGGACCATTTTTACGCTCACACAGATATTACAAGTCTTGATGGAAGTATTTTCGAAAAACGTACTGCGCATGGCTATTTTATTATCTCCATGGCAGCAGGCCTATTTGTGTACCCTAACAAAGGGCCTGTAGCAGCAAATTATGGGCTCGAAGAAATTCGGTTTTTACGACCTATTTATAATAATGACACTCTGTATGTGAGATTAACTTGCAAGCAAAAAGTAGACAGAGATGCTAGAGGTAAAGAACACCCAAGTGGTATTGTAAAGTGGTATGTTGAGGTATTTGACACCAATGTAGATGCTGCCAATACATTATTGCCAAAAACAGCAGAAAAAGAAGACCCTTTGGTGTGTATCGCCACAATACTAACGATGGTTGAAAAGAAACAAGAAGTATTTGTTGAAACGACCACCAGTGTGATAGAATCCTGCTTGGCTAAAATTTCTGAAGAGAGCAAACCAACTTGGGGGATTATGACTGCACAGCATATGGTAGAGCATTTAGAGTATACCTATAAAATAGCGGCCGGGGAGCTTCAAGATTTTGACATTGCTACGCCAGAGAAGTACTTAGAAAAAACACACGATAGTTTGTATGATTTTGAAAAATTTCCAATCAATTCAAATTTTCCTCACCTTGAAAAAGATACATTAGCACCATTAGCACATCCAGATTTAAAAACGGCAAAAGATAACCTTTTGGCGGCAAGGTATAGATATCTAGACTTCTTTAAAGAAAATCCTGATGCGGTATTAAAGAACCTTGTTTTTGGAGAGCTAAATAAGTATGAGTGGTATTTACTGGAGAGAAAGCACCTAAACCATCACTTTGAACAATTTAATTTATTAGACTAATTAGTAAGACAAGAAGCATGAGCAAAATGTTCTGTTTCCGGTTTTTTGAATCAACAATATGACAGCACCCTACGTAAAACAAGACATACAAAATGGAATTTCTACCATTGAGTTTTTTCACCCTGCTCACAATAGTTTGCCAGGAGACTTATTGGCCAAGCTAACAGATACCATAGTAAAGGCAGGAGAAAATGATAAGGTAAAGGTAATTATCTTAAAAAGTGGGGGTGATAGAACCTTTTGCGCCGGCGCTAGCTTTAAAGAACTTATAAGCATCAATGATGCTGAGGCAGGGCGTATTTTTTTTAGTGGTTTTGCTAACGTTATTAATGCGATGCGCTCATGCCCTAAATTTATTATTGGCCGTATACAAGGTAAAACTGTAGGAGGCGGTGTAGGAGTGGCCAGTGCAACAGATTATTGTATGGCTAGTAAGTTTGCTGCTATTAAATTAAGTGAGTTAAATGTAGGCATAGGTCCTTTTGTTGTTGGTCCTGCTGTTGAGCGTAAACTAGGCTTGACAGGAATGTCTCAAATAGCCATTGATGCCAATTCATTTTATGATGCCCAGTGGGCACGACAAAAAGGATTGTATGCAAGTGTGCATGAGTCTACCGCGGCTTTAGATATTGCAGTGCAGTCTTTTGCAGAAAACCTATGTACCTATAACCCTGAGGCCATGCGTGAAATGAAAAAAGTAATGTGGACAGGTACAGAAAATTGGGACACCCTATTGGCAGAACGTGCAGCTATTTCTGGAAGATTGGTCTTGAGTGATTTTACAAAGGAAACCTTAAAAAGATTTAAATGATATATTCCTTCAAGGGTCACATACCAGTAGTTCATGAGTCTAGTTTTATTCATCCCCTAGCAGCTGTTACAGGTAATGTAATAATAGGTAAAAACTGCTATGTAGGTCCTGGAGCCGCCATAAGAGGAGATTGGGGTGAAATTATTTTGGAAGATGGTGTAAATGTTCAAGAAAACTGCACAGTACATATGTTCCCTGGAAAGTCTATTGTTTTAAAACAAGGGGCTCATGTTGGTCATGGAGCAATTATTCACGGAGCCAACCTAGGGCGCAATTGCATGATTGGCATGAATAGCGTTATTATGGACGGTGCTCTAATTGGTGATGAATGTATTGTAGGCGCCATGGCTTTTGTTAAAGCCGAATGTGTATTTGAGTCAAGACAGTTAATCGTTGGGAACCCAGCAAAGGTGATAAAAGAAGTTTCTCAACAGATGATAGCCTGGAAAACAGCTGGCACAAAATTATACCAACAACTTCCTGCAGATTGCCACGAAACACTTCAACAAGTGGCGCCGCTCAGGGAAATTCCAAAAAACAGACCTGTGCAAGAAGATTTTCACAAAACACTTGCTGAGCTTAAGAAATAATAAGCCTAAGGAAGCACCCTTACTTTTGACGCCAAATCTTTTGCTTTTTCAGTAATGGAAGCAATGTCAGTGTTTATATCATCATAACAAACGACAACTCCCATTCTTCTATAAGGTCTTGAGCTAGGTTTTCCAAAAAGTCTGAAATCTGTTTTAGGACTGTTTGCTAAAACATCTAGGTTTTCAAAATATGGATTTTCAGAATCAGAGGATGCAAGAAGTACTGCGCTGGCGCCATTTCTCTCTAGAGTTATTTCTGGAATAGGCAAACCAATGATAGCGCGCAAATGCAATTCAAACTCATTAAAGTTTTGTGTATTTGCCAAGGTTACCATTCCTGTGTCATGAGGTCTTGGTGATAGTTCAGAGAAATAAACTCCCTCTTTTGTAGAGATAAAAAATTCTACACCCCAAAGGCCATTTCCAGTTAAGGCGGCAGTAACTTTTTTAGCCATTTCTTGCGCCGTTTTTAAATGATGTTCTAGCATTAAGGCAGGTTGCCAACTTTCTTGATAGTCTCCTCGTTCTTGTCTGTGTCCTATAGGAGGACAAAACAGAGTATTGCCATTTTCTTGCGTTACCGTGAGGAGTGTTATTTCATAATCAAAATCTACAAAGGCCTCTACGATCACTTCCGCTACATCACCTCTGGAGCCTTCTTGAGAATACATCCATGCTTTATCTATGTCTGCCTCACTTTTAATTGTGCTTTGTCCTTTACCGCTGGAAGACATTAGTGGTTTTACTACACAAGGCATTCCAACCTGAGCAACAGCAGCTTTTAGCATATCGGCAGAACTGGCATAGGTGTATGTTGCTGTTAAGAGTCCTAAATCTTTGGCGGCCAGATCTCTAATGGCTTTCCTGTTCATGGTGTAATTGGTCGCCTTTGCAGATGGAACTACAGTATATCCCTGCTCTTGATAGGCATAAAGGCGCTCTGTGCGTATGGCCTCTATTTCTGGGATGATATAATCTGGTGTATGCTTTAAAACAATACGATCAAGCGCATCGCCATCTAGCATATTGATTACTTCAAAGTCTTGGGCAACTTGCATGGCTGGGGCATTTTTGTAGCTATCTACAGCAATTACATATTGACCTAATCGTTGCGCTGCAATTACAAATTCTTTGCCTAACTCTCCTGCTCCTAATAGTAGGATTTTTGCCATTTTCTGAAATTTTAATAGTTCGATTGCAATTTACTATTAAATAATCATTTTTCTAAAGTCTTGTGTGTGTTGATGTTCTCATTTTTTTAAAGCAATTAAAATGATAGATATTAATCATATATTTACCTTAAAAAGAATAAAATTCAACATTATGAAAAAAATTATTTTAAGTATTGTTTTAGTCCTAATAACAACAGGCCTTTTTGCTCAAGTTCAAAATTATAGTGTTGGAGATGTTGTTGATGATTTTACTGTTACCGACACAAATGGAAATGTTTGGAACTTATATGATTTAACTTCTCAAGGAAAGTATGTGTATTTAGATTTTTTCTTTGACACCTGTGGTCCATGCCAGACTACAACACCTATTTTTAATGAGTTTCACGACACTTATGGTTGTAATCAAGGTGATTTATTTATGATTTCTATTAACAATGGTACCGACAGCGACGCAGAAGTAATTGCTTTTGAAAATGCTTTTGGAGGAAGTTTCACTCATGCTCCTGCTGTAAGTGCAGATGGTGGTGCAGGCGCCGTAGATACTAACCTGGGTATTACTGCATATCCTACATATTGCTTGATTGGTGCAGACAATACATTATTAGTTAATGATATCTGGCCAATTAATGATCTTGGCACCTTTGTTAATACAATACCTGCCAATTCTAATGCTGTTCCAATGCAATGTTCATTAGGGGATAATCAAGCCTTATTAGTAGGTTTTAATGTATATCCAAACCCAAGTACTGGAAATCAAATACACATAGCTCTAGGGAACAGCGCTACACGTTCTGAGGTTGTTATATATAATGTGTTAGGAAACGTTGTTTACACAAATACGTTCTCTCAAAACACATTCACTATCAATGCCAATCTATCTAGTGGTAGCTTTATTATAAGCATCACCACAGAATCAGGAACTGCAAATAAAAGTATTATCGTAAGATAAGATGTAGATGCCAGATTTTTCACAACAAAAAAAGCACTGATATATCAGTGCTTTTTTTGTTGTGAAAATTTAAATTTATGACGTTAAGACTTCTTTTATTTGCTGCATCGCTTTGGTAATATCATCGTTAGATGCTGCATACGAGATGCGGATACAGTTAGGATCTCCAAAAGCCTCACCGGTTACCGTTGCTACCTTTGCATTTTCTAATAGATAAAGCGAGAAGTCTGTGGCGTTATTAATTGTAGTACCGCGCAGGGTTTTTCCGAAGTAAAAAGAAATGTCTGGGAACACATAAAACGCTCCTTGAGGCTTGTTAATTTTAATACCATCAATCTGTGCTAATAGTCCTAAAATTAAGCCACGTCTTTCTTCAAAGGCGTCTATCATGTACTTAATCTTGCTTGGAGAATTCTTTAAGGCTATTACTGCCGCTTTTTGTCCAATACAATTTGCACCACTAGTTACTTGGCCTTGCATTTTATTACAAGCACGTGCAATATATTCTGGAGCTCCAATAAAACCAATTCTCCAACCCGTCATTGAAAATGCTTTTGAGACACCGTTTACCGTTACGGTGCGGTCATACATGTCTTCAAATTGCGCCATAGAAGTATGTTGGTTAGTGAAGTTAATGTGCTCATATATCTCGTCACTAATTACAATAATCTTTGGGTATTTAACCAAGACGTCTGCCAAGGCTCTCAATTCTTCTTTGCTGTAAACAGAGCCACTTGGGTTACAAGGGCTACTGTAAATCATCATTTTAGTTTTTGGGGTAATTGCGTCTTCTAAATCTTGAGGTGTTACTTTAAAATCTGTATCGATAGATGTTTTTATCTCAACAGGAACCCCACCAGCTATTTCTGAAATATCACTATAACTCACCCAATAAGGGGCAGGTAATAAAACTTCATCACCAGGATTTAACAATACCTGCGCTAGGTTGTAAAGTGATTGTTTTGCTCCAGTGGAGACTACTATTTGAGAGGGACCATAGGTGAGGTCATTGTCTCTCTTAAATTTTGTAATAATAGCTTCTTTAAGATCTGCATATCCGTCTACAGGAGTATAAGAATGATAGTTGTCTTCTACAGCTTTAATTGCTGCTTGTTTTACAAAATCTGGTACTGTAAAGTCTGGTTCTCCCAGACTTAGCCCGATGATGTTTTCTCCAGCTTGTCTTAGTTCTCTTGCTTTGGCTGCCATGGCTAATGTTGCCGATGTAGCCATGTTGTTGATTCGGTTAGAAAGTTTATTATTCATTATTCTAGGCAGTCAAAACAGGTTTTTGCCCCATGTGTTTAAGATGTTTGAAATGAGCTAATAGCGCTTTTCTAGTGGTCTTGTACTCATTGTAGGGTAAGTTGAATTCGAGCGCTGTTTCACGTACTATTTTTGAAATTTTAGTGTAGTGCACATGGCTAATATTTGGAAAAATATGATGTTCTACTTGATGGTTTAATCCACCCGTAAACCAGTTCATTATTTTGTTTTTTGTAGAGAAATTTACCGTTGTAAATAACTGATGTATTGCCCAAGTATTTTTCATCGTACCAGAGTCATGTGGAAGAAAAACATCTGCATCTTCTATAACATGAGCAAGCTGAAATACAAGACCAAGAATCACTCCGGCTACATAATGCATAATGAAAAACCCTATTAGTATTTTCCACCAAACAATGTTGAAAAATATAATTGGAATTACAATCCATAATGACCAGTATAAAATTTTAGTGAAAATCAATATACTCCATTGAGTAGAGGGTTTAGGGAATTTTCCAAAAGACAATTTACGTTTTAAATAACGATAGGTTTGCTGAAAATCTGTGGTTAGCGCCCAATTAAAAGTTAGCAAACCATATAATAACACACTGTAATAGTGCTGGAATCTATGAAGTTTATGCCATTTTGCATGTTTTGAAAACCGAAGTATTCTTCCAGCCTCTAGGTCTTCATCATGACCGTGTATGTTAGTATAGGTGTGGTGCAATACATTGTGCTGTACTTTCCAGTTATAGGCGTTACCTGCTAGAATATAAATACTGCTTCCTAGAACTTTATTAATCCATTTTTTTGAAGAATAAGCACCGTGATTGGCGTCATGCATTACGTTCATGCCAATACCTGCCATGCCAATTCCCATCACTACAGTTAGTGCTAGTTGAGCCCAAGTTGGGAAACTCAACGTTAAGAACAAGAAATATGGTACCAGGTATGTACAAAACATAATTACAGTTTTTAAGTGTAATTTCCAGTTTCCTGTTCTCTGGATCTCATTTTCTTTAAAGTATGCGTTTACACGCTTGTTTAGTGTTCTAAAAAACTTTCCAGAATCTAGTCTTGAAAACTTTAATTGATTATTTGTCAACATTGCGATTGTATTAATTTATAATCTGAATTATATACAAAAATAAACATCTATAGTCTAAAAGTTCTAATCAAAATCATAAAATTATAAAAGAAAGCCTATTTTTGCTGTCTAAACATAACAATGCAAGAACTACTTCACTATTTTCCGAACTTAACAGCGCATCAAATAGCGCAATTTGAGTTGCTTTCAACCCTGTATAAGGATTGGAATTTAAAAATTAATGTTGTTTCTAGGAAGGATATTGATGAGATATACTTGCGCCATGTGCTCCATTCTTTGGGTATTGCAAAGGTGCAACCTTTTATGGCGGGCAGTTCTATTTTGGACGTAGGTACTGGTGGTGGTTTTCCTGGAATACCACTTGCCATATTGTTTCCTGAAGTGCAGTTTCACCTAGTAGATAGTATTGGTAAAAAAATTAAAGTAGTAGAAGAGGTGCGTGATGGTTTAGAGCTGCAAAATGTAAAAGTAACAAATGCACGTGCAGAGACCATTACAGGTCAGTATGACTTTATTGTAAGTAGGGCTGTGGCAGAAATGGAAACCTTTGTAAGATGGGTTAAAAACCGTGTTGCTAAAAAGTCAAACCACGAATTAAAAAATGGAATTTTGTACCTCAAGGGCGGAGATTTAACACAAGAGTTGGCCTCCTTTCCAAAAGCTACTGTGCATAGACTACCTAGATTTTACAAGGAAGAATTTTTTGAAACAAAAAGTGTTGTTCATTTGCCAATAAAATTTAAAGGAAGATAAGAAATCACTCTATTTTCATGAAACTATAAAGCCAAAAAAAGCCCTAACAATTTGTTAGGGCTTTTTATATAATATAATCCAGTTGATTACTTAACGACTACAAATTTCTTAGTAGTTGTTAATGTTCCGTTAGAAATTTTAACGAAGTAAGCACCTGTTGCATACCCAGAAACATCAACAGTTTCTGTATTGCTAATGTTTGTCTTAACAGTCATTACCTGTCCTAAAAGGTTGTAAACTTCAATGTTTGCATTTTCAACGTTTGCGATATTTAATATATCGCTCGTTGGGTTAGGAAATACTTGTATGGTTGCAAAGTCATTGTTTCCAAGACCAAGTTGACCGTCTGAATCAAACTCAACAGAGAATCCAGAACCATAGTTTCCATTAAAACTATATACCATTACCCCATTAGCATCTTTAAGCTCAATACCACCATTTCCTCCAGCAGTAAGACCATCTCCATAGCTATCAAACGCAGAGAATGTCATACAGTCATCATCAAAGTTGAATCTATACTCAAAGGTTGTTTGATCATCTGAGTTTGCACTATAACTTCCAGATTCAAGAATTGCTCCCGAAGAGTTTTTGAAATTCCAAGTTAATTCTTCAGCCCAGTCATCTGTTGTGATACTTAAATCCATTGTTCCTGCTGTTTCAACGGCACCATCAAAACTAGTTGAACTTTCATTGTTGCCATTGAAATCATCGTTTGGTACTGAAGCAGTAATCGTGTTTGTTGATTGACTTGTAAAAGAAACCTCAGGTAATTCAATGTCTGTACTCTCTAGAGACAATAAACTCCCAGTCCATGTGTAGCTTTCTGTAGCTCCACTGTTAACGTCATAAGAAATAACAACACTAGTTAATTCATTTTGTCCTGTGTTTTGTATATTAATTACTGGCGCTACTGAGGTTGAACATGTAGCTTCAATATCAGCAACAGATCTTAGATTTACGTCATTAGCGTCATTAAGACCAGTAATTGCAGGGTATGTACCGCTTCCACTTGGTATTAACTGTGTTGTTTCTGTAACAAATACAACCACTTCAAGATTTCCTAGTTCTACAGGAATGCCATTTACATCTGAAGGAACTTCAAAATTAAATTGGTTGCTGTAAAGAGAACCTGTTGTTGTGTTATTGATGTCTACACCCCATTGACCTGTTACCATACTAATTAGTCTGTGTTGGTGCATATAGTTGTTGCCCATGTTTCCACCTACTTGTGGTCCTAAAGTATTGTTTTGAAGTATCGCAACATTAAACTTGTTGGTAGCCTCTGGGCTATTTCCAGTATAGTATGCTTCAACGTCGATTGTCATGATGCTAGTTTGAACGTTTAAAGATGCTTCAACACCCACGTTTACATATGACCCTTGTGTTAGAACCGAACTTGCTGCGCCTACCCATTGCCCTCTTCCAAGTGCTGTTGTTCCAGAGTTTCCTTGTTCTTGTCCAGGAAAATTTTGACGGTTTATAGTTCCAGCAGGATATCCAGCCAAACCACTTTGATTATCTATAGCTTCTCCCCATTGTGTTCTGAAATCTGGTTGATTTCCATTTGGAGTGGCATAACCACCAGAGTGTATGTTTACTAAAAACACTTCGCCAGGGTTGTTGTCTTGTAGTGTTTGAGCAATAGCATGTCCTTGAGGACAGAATGTGCAATTTACTCCAGTAAATTCTTCTAGAATAACTTTTCTGTTTTCTGGTGTGGTTGTTACAATAGTTTGAGCAAAAGCACACAATCCAAACAAGGAAAGTGAGATGCTAAGAGTTAGATTTTTTATCATGATTTTATTTTTTTTGCTAATTTAAACAATTAGTTTTTTTAATGTGTTATAAATCCGGATGAAAAAATAAAAATTTAACATTTAAGCTCCTCCCCCTTTTTTTAATATCTTTTGAGAACTTAATTTTTTAAGGGAGCATTAATCACAATGACTATTATACATAATCACCTTGTTTTAAGCTACTTATGCTTTTTTATCTATGCACTTAATCTAAAATTAGTTGCTTTTACCCATTTATATGTTTTTCCTGCGTATTTTTATAAAAAAAATATTATGAAATCTAACCTTTTATTTTTGTTGTTTTGTTTGACAGCGAGTATCGCTAGTGCACAATTTACGTTTTTGGATATTGATAATAACCCTGTAGAAAGTGGCGCTACTGTAACATTTGGTCAAGGTCAAGTAGGAGATCCAGATGGATTTTACAGTTATTTTGTTGCGAATGACGCGTCAGAAGCTATTTTTATGAAGGCTGAATTATTTAGTGCAGAAAACACGGACGGTTCTTTTTTTGAAATTTGTTTTGGACTTTGTTATGATGAAATAACAATAGGACAAAAGTTTCCAAATAATGGTGCAGTTTTCATAGACCAAGGTGGGCAGACGCTTCCTGGAAACCATTTAGGAAATACCTTAGCCGACGATGTGCCTAGGACTTTCACATTTAGATATTACCAAACAGATCAAGCGGGTACTACAGAGCTAGGTAATGATTTCTTTATAACCTACAGCTATGACCCTACACTGGGTGTTGATAATAACATTTTAATAGATTTTAATATTACTGCTACCCTAGTGGATGACGCGATTAATTTTAATAGTTCTGAATACTTGATGTTAGAGCTTTATGATAAAAGAGGGAGAAGATTAAAAAAACATAAAATTAACCCAGATACCAATAGAATGCCTATTGACGATCTACCTTCTGGAATCTACTTTTTGTCAATTACTAATGACATGCAAATTTCAAAAACAATTAAAATAGTTAAGAAGTAGTAAAAATTACCATAATAAAAAAAGGGCCAATGATAAAATCATTGGCCCTTTTTTTATTATAGTAGCTGTTTTGTATATGTGTGGCGTACTTTTTTACAAAAATATGGTTTCTTAAAATGCAATATTTATTGTAGCACTCACCCCATTACTTTCTGGAACAAATCTACAAACACCACCAACGCATATTAGTCCTCCACGTTGTCTTCCATAATTCATTGAAAGTCTAGAGTTTCCTTTTGTATAACTACCTCCAAGGCTGTAATAGTGTGTTTGTGATGCCTCTTGGCTATATCCAAATTCTCTATAGTTCCAGTTGTCATAGGCGTATACTGCCCAGTTTGAATTGAAGTTGTACTCAAGCACAAAAGCCATCCAGTTTTTTTGATCTTGTTTGGTCCATAAATGTTGTGCAACTGCTCTAACAGATTTTCCAGCATCAAGCTTATAGGTTCCTTCAACAACACCTACGTTAGATCTAATTTCTCCTTGCGTTCCTAGAAAGCCGCCTAAAGCAATAGATTTGTCAATGTACATGTTTTGATATGTAAATACAGAACTAAAGGTTTTAGACCATTTTTTCTTTATTTCCATGTTGAAATCTCTATAATATCTCGCCCCAGAACCTAAAAATTTGGCTTTGTAGAATCTATTTTCTACGGTATACTCTGCGTCTAAGCCTCCAAAATATGCAAAGTTTGCAGCAATTTTTGTACCGTATTTACCTCCTAGAAAAGAACCCTTCTTCATAGAGTAGTATAGGTCTATTTGTCCTCCTAGTTCTCCAGCTCTTTGTTCAGCATTTTCTATAACAAGAGCTGGTTGTGGATTATATACATAGATATTGGTTAATAAATAGTCTTGTTGTTTTGTGAGTCCCGGAAGATAGTTTACAACTTGATCATTAAATTGGTTTCCTGCAGCTTCTCTATCTGCAAAGAAATTAAAATTCTCTAGTCTTCTAAAGGTACCGTTGATTCCTAGGCCTTTTTGAGCATAGCCTAGATTTAATTGTAATGCGGTACCATCATAAAGTTTTGGAGAAACTAGTTGACCTTCAAAAAACAGTGCGTCTTTTGATTTTGAAGCAACTTCCAATCCTCCATAAAAATTACCTTTTACAACGTCAAGTCTTCCACCTACAACATTTACATTACTTGGTAAGTCTAATTGGGTTCCTACTGCTTGGTGTCTTCCAACATAACTAGCACCCATTTTTAAATCGATACTTTCAATACTAAGTGCTTGGCTTATATCTACATTAGCGTCAAATCCTTGAAGGGTACCGCTAGATAATTCAAAACCAATTCTTTGTTGGCCATAAAGAGCTGTAAAGTCTAGGTAGTTTGTAGGGTTGTATTTAACTCGAACACCTCTCATTGCATTATTAATTCCTAGCTGTCTTTCTTCCCAAGAACGAAATACAAGACCGCTTCCAAATTGATCATAAAAATAACCACCGGTAACATCTACCTTTTCATTTTTGTAATTTACATAATACGTTGCTACATCATTACCATTAGCGAATGCATTAGAATATCCTAGAAGAGCGTCTGGAAGGTATGATTCATACTGAACTCCAACGGTAAAATTTTTATAAGCATAAGAAAGTTGCAAATAATTATTTGCTCTAAAGGCATCATCTGGTTGATCAAAATTAATTCCTTGGTCGTAAAGAAGCCATTGAGAGTTTGACTCAAAACCTCCAAAAAAATAACCCTCGTCTGTGTTTTGAGAAAATGAAAGCGTGCTATGTAAAATAGCAATTCCTAAAAGTAAATATTTCATAGTACATGTAATTTTGTGTGGATTGATAAAAACGCTTAAAGAAATTATTTTGAAGAATATTCTTTCACTTTTTCATACAGCTCGTATTCAGCGCCTGGATTATACCCAGAGTGTCTGTACACAATTTTATTATCTTTTATTACAATAGTTAATGGAACCGATGATGCTCCAAGGGCTCTTTTTAAATCATTGTTGGTGTCTAGTAGGATTTCATATTCCCATCCTTTACCATTTATTAATGGCTTTACTCTTTTTACTGTTCTGCTATCATCTACAGATACGGCAATTAGCGAGACTCCAGTTTCTTCTACCCATTCATCATAGATATCACTAATGGCGTCTAATTCTTTAATGCAAGGCACGCACCAAGTTGCCCAAAGCGAAACAATGGTTACGCCGTCTTTATTAATAGCTTCTTGGATGGTGGTTGTGGCTCCATCAAGTGTCATTAAATCAACGGTAGGGAGTTCTTTTTGTGCCATTGTGGCTAAAGAGAAAAATAAGGTCAGCAATAATACAATTTTTTTCATTTTCGTAGTTTTAATTTTTATTACAATGTTAAGTAATATTTTGCAAAATTCTAAGACATATGTGATAATTTGATGAGATACAGATTCAAGGATAAACATTAAATCAAGTATATTTGTAATGCTAAGAAAATTTAAAAATTATGAAAAAAAGAAATTTATTTTTAATTACTTCGGCATTTATTGCCGCGCTATTTTTTGTTTCGTGTAGTAAAACAGAGGAGAACACACCTTTGGAACAAGAAACTGTTGAGATTGCATTTCAAAACTTTGTGAGACCTGCATCATTAAGAAACCAAGAAATACCCTTTACCGTGCTTGCTGAAAATGGAGCTGATGTTACTGCAGCATCTCAAATTTTTGTAAACGGTGTGGCCATCGACGGTGCGGTCTTTAGCTCTAGTGAAATAGGTGATTTTGAAGCCTATGCTACCTATGAGATAAATGGTGATTTAATTACCACAACGGCAGTACCTTTCAAGGTTATTATACCAAAAAGAAAAGTGGTGCTTGAAGATTATACTGGTACATGGTGTGGGTTTTGCCCTAGTGTTGCCGCAGCTATTGAAGAGGCGTCTTTAGAAAGCGATGATTTAGCGATTGTTGCTATACATATAACAGCCAACTCTAATCCAGACCCAATGCATTTTGACACTGTAGACATTCTAAGAGATGTTTTTGAAATAGATGGCCTGCCGCAGGCACGTATCGATAGATCTGAATTTTGGTTTGCTCCATATTTTGTTGAGGATGCTTTAGAAAATGCTGGTGTTAATACAACATCTTCTATATCTATAAACTCAACCTTAGACGGGGATCAATTAATCACACAGGTAGGTGTGGTTTCAGAAACGGGAATTAACAGTGGAGACAAACTAGTGTTGTATTTACTTGAAGACGGTATTTTGTATGATCAAGAAAATTACTACAATGAGGATGCCACAAGCCCTTATTTTGGTCTAGGAAACCCAATTCCAAACTTTGAGCATAACCACACTTTGCGCATGTCTTTCTCTGCAGAGCTTGGAGATGATATCTCAGGCGCTGGCGCGCTTGAAGAGTATAGCATAACATATAACAACACAATTCCTGCAAATTATGTGAAGGAGAATTTAACATTAATTGCCATGTATGTCTCTCAAGACAACCTTGCTTATAACGCACAAGTAGGGCCAATTAACAAGGAGATACCTTACCAGTAAAAGAGATCGTACCAACACTTTTATAAAAAAAACCGAAACTCTTGTTTTCGGTTTTTTTTATGCGGTATACTAGTATCTTTGTTGTGTGAAGAAAGTAGATTATATTATCGTAGGTCTGGGCATTGGAGGACTCGTGTTTTCTAAAACATTACGTGATAAGGGCAAAACCTTTCTGCTTTTTGATGGCGCAGTTCAAGGAGCTACAAAGGCCTCTGGCGGGGTATTAAACCCAACGGTGTTAAAACGTTTTACTGCCGCTTGGAACAGTGTGGAGTTTATTTCAAAAGCAGTTCCTTTTTATAGCTCATTAGCAAAAGATTTAGGTCAAGATGTGTTGCGTCCAACAGCGATACACAGAATTCTCTCTAGTGTAGAGGAGCAAAACAATTGGATGGTAGCCAGCGATAAAGAAGTATTGTCTAGGTTTCTATCTCCCGAAATTTTAAAAAACAACAACACGGCCATAGATGCTCCTTTTGGTTTGGGTGCGGTTCAAGAGGCCAAAACCATGAAGCCTTTTGCTCTGCTACAGCGGTATCAAGCATTTTTAAAACAGCAGCATCAATTTGTGCAAGAAACCTTTGAGCATGAGTTGTTAGAGCTAACTGCAGAGGGTGTACAATACAAAGATATAGTAGCAACAAAAATTGTTTTTGCAGAGGGCGCAGGCGTTGCTCATAATCCATATTTTACCATAGATGTTTCACCAAAGGGGAAGAATGTATTTGTTGGTAATAAAGGAGAATATATTATTGTTAAGGCTCCTGCATTACAAAGTGAGGCTATTATTAAGGGGCCGGTTATGATTATTCCTTTAGGAGATGATTTATACAAAGTAGGGGCTAGTTATGGGCGAGATGATTTTTCTTTGCATACTACACAAGAAGCATGTAAGAGCATCTCAGATAAATTAAAGAAAATGATTTCTTGTGATTTTGAGCTTGTAGATCAAGTTGCGGCAATACGCCCTACGGTAAAAGACAGAAAGCCACTTATTGGCTGCATACAAAAAGAAAAAACTTTTTCTTTTCTAAACGGTTTGGGTACTCGAGGCTTAACCATGGCGCCCCAACTAGCGGCACATCTTTTTAATTATCTAGAAGAGGATATTCCAATTCCTGAGATTATGGATATTAAAAGGTTTGTACACTAGGGTTCTTTGTGTTTTAAAAAGCAGCGTATTTACACTTTATTCTTATCAAAGGAAAAGAAGAAGTTGATCCAAATATTTCTTGAAATCCTTACAATAATGGGTACCAAAGCAATAAGTCCAAAAACAATAGCTGCAAAAGAGGCTTTAAGTCCAAGACCAATCATGCCGTAGGCAATGGTAAAGGCAGCAACGGCAACGGCAATACCTACGCCATAACTCACGTACATCGCACCATAGAAAAAAGAAGGTTCTATTTTAAATTTGGTATCACAGTGTAGACAGCGCTCATGCATCTCTAAGGTTTGAGAGAGAACATATGCATTGTTATTTTTGTACATTTTTTTAGTATGACAAACAGGGCAATTTCCTGTAAAAATACTGTAGATTTTATTCCCTTTCATAGAACTCCTTTTTGTTTTTTTACCGCTACAAAAATAAGCATCTTTGCAAACTCAACTAGAGGATTTCTAGTAAGATGTTATCAAAACAAACTATGCTTAATATACACAATCTATCTGTTTCGTTTCAAGGAACTTATTTGTTTGAAAAAATAACCTTTCAACTTGCCGCAGGAACCCGTGTGGGACTGGTAGGTAAAAATGGTGCTGGAAAATCTACCTTACTTAAAATAATCTCTGGCGAGCAAGAGTATGATCAGGGTGCTATTGCCATGGATAAAGAGGTCTCTATTGGGTTTTTAAAACAAGACATTGATTTTACCAAAGGCCGTACTGTACTTGAGGAATCTTATGAGGCCTTCACTGAAATAAAAAAACTAGAGGGGCAACTAGATGAAATTAACACTCAGCTAGCGACACGCACAGATTATGAGAGCAATAGCTACAACCAACTCATGATAGATTTAAATGATGTACAGCATCAATATGAGATCTTAGGTGGTTATAATTACCAAGGAGAGACAGAGCGCATCTTACTGGGTCTAGGGTTTCAACGCGTAGATTTCACAAAGGTTACCGAAACTTTTTCTGGAGGATGGCGTATGCGTATTGAGCTTGCAAAATTATTACTTCAAAACAATGATATATTGCTACTGGATGAGCCAACCAATCACTTAGACATTGAGTCTATTTTGTGGTTGGAGGAGTTTTTGAAAAACTATGCAGGAGCTGTTGTGGTAGTAAGTCACGATAAAATGTTCTTGGATAATGTAACCAACAGAACCATTGAGATTTCCTTAGGGAAAATCTATGATTACAATAAGCCATACACCAAATACTTGGTGCAACGCCAAGAGCTAAGAGAACAGCAATTGGCTTCTCAAAAAAACCAACAAAAACAAATTGAACAAACAGAAAAGTTAATTGAAAAGTTTAGGGCAAAAGCCAGTAAGGCGACCATGGCCCAATCTCTCATTAAAAAACTAGATAAGATTGATAGAATAGAGGTTGATGAGGATGATAACAGTGTAATGTCTTTAACATTTCCGGTAAGTGTGGTGCCTGGAAAGGTGGTTATAGAGGCAGAAAAAATATCAAAAAGCTATGGAGATACAGAGGTGTTACGTGGTATTGATTTACGTGTAGAGCGAGATACCAAAATAGCCTTTGTAGGACAGAACGGGCAAGGAAAGTCTACCTTGGCCAAGATCATTGTAGATGAAATCAAATACTCGGGCGCCATGAATTTAGGGCATAATGTCCAGATTGGATATTTCGCACAAAATCAAGCAGATTATCTGGACGGCACCAAGACGGTAGAGCAAACAATGTTGGACGCTGCAGATGAGCGTACAAGACCTCTGGTGAGAAACATACTTGGTTCTTTCTTGTTTAGAGGTGATGAGGCAGAAAAGTATGTACGTGTTTTAAGTGGAGGAGAGCGTAACCGTTTGGCCTTGGCTAAATTATTACTGCAGCCTTTTAATGTGTTGGTAATGGATGAGCCTACCAATCACTTAGATATTAAATCTAAAAACGTATTAAAAGACGCCTTGATGAAGTTTGAAGGTACCTTACTTCTAGTGAGCCATGATAGAGATTTCTTGCAAGGCCTCACCGACAAGGTATATGAGTTTAAGGATTATAAAATTAAAGAGTATCTGGGAGATATAGAGTATTTCTTAGAGCAGCGTAATCTTCAAAACTTACGAGAAGCAGAAAAGCGTACCATAGTTGCAGGCGCAGACAGTAAGAAAGCTAGTTCTGGCAAGCAATCTTATAAAGACCAGAAAAAAGAAAAATCACTAACCAATAGACTTAGTAAAATTGAGTCTAACATCAATAAATTGGAGCGTGAGGTTAAAGAAATAGATGTCGAGTTGGCTATTAATTACCAGGCCACAATTGCTCAAGAAAATTTCTTTAGCGCTTATGACGGAAAAAAGAAGAGTCTTGAAGAGTTTATGAAACAGTGGGAGCTTGTTTCTGAGGAATTAGAGCAACTTCAATAAGCGCCTTTATAAAAATAAAACCTTTTTTACCCTAAACCTTTATGATGAATGAACATCATTTTCAATGCCCGTATTGCTGGGAAGAAATTTCTATGCTTTTAGACCCCTCTGTTAGTTCTAGTTACGTAGAGGATTGTGAGGTTTGTTGTAATCCTATCCAAGTTACTACACACTTTGAGGATATGGAGTTAGCGGGTTTTTTGGCAGCACCTATCGAAGAATAAGGGGTTAAATAATTTATTTTTTTACATTATAAGTACTTGCTAGAATCAAAAAGCATTGTATATTTGCAGTCCAAAATAAGTTTATCGGTATTATGAGCCGAGAGTTAAAAGCTAAGTAATTTATTTTGTTTTATATCGCGGGATAGAGCAGCAGGTAGCTCGTCGGGCTCATAACCCGAAGGTCACTGGTTCGAGTCCAGTTCCCGCTACTACAAGAGTAATCAGAAATGGTTACTCTTTTTTTTGGTTTAAACTTAAGTATACAAAGGGTTTAAGAGTGTATTAGGTAGTTTAAAATATAGATGTAAAGTACTTACCAATACTCTTTACTGACGTTGTCAATACTTCAAATTTAACTAAATT